>MKWU01000864.1_pt1 | contig 56212 bp, 50 predicted proteins | sample 809101 | NCBI WGS metagenome assembly MKWU01 (sample SAMN05860141, study PRJNA318959) | sponge metagenome | host: Aplysina aerophoba | place: Slovenia: Piran, Adriatic Sea, Gulf of Piran | collected 2013-05-07 | reverse complement strand
CATCTCGTCAATGAGCCGAACAAGTCCAGCATGGCCGAAAATCTCAGGACTGAAATCCTTGACAATCGATCGGTCAAATTGCATGCCGATTCCTGGTTCGACTTGCGCAATGACATTCAACAGAGACAGCAGAGCAAGAACATGGCTTCCCTCAGCCAATCGTTAAGCGGTACGGATGCGTTGATCATAGTTGACGTCCAGAATGACTTTTGCCCGGGCGGAGCCATTCCTGTTCCGAATGGCGACGAAGTCGTGCCAAAAATCAATGAACTCATGAATTTGTTTGACCATATAGCGCTAAGCCAGGACTGGCATCCGGATGGTCATTTGTCCTTTGCCTCGTCGCATGAGGGTCGGAATCCTCTGGATGTAGTGCAAATGAGTTATGGCGAGCAAATACTGTGGCCGGACCATGCAGTCGTTGGCACCAAGGGTGCGGAGTTTCACCCTGAACTGGCGACAGACAAAGCCCACGCTGTAATCAGAAAGGGCTATCGAAAGGAAATTGATTCATATTCCACATTTTTCGAGAACGATCGAACGACACCGACCGGTTTGTCGGGCTTCTTGGATAGATGCGGTGTGAAAAGACTGTTCTTGACGGGCTTGGCCATTGAATACTGCGTTGGCTTTTCGGCGTTGGATGCTGTTACCGAGGGCTTCGAAGCGTATCTGGTTCAGGATGCGGTTGGGTCGTTCAGGAATGAAGATTCTGAACCAATGCGCAACCGCTTGGCAAACGCGGGCGTCAGAACCATCCAGAGTTCGGAGCTCCAGTCTGACGGGTAGCGCATTGATCAGCCACAATCATAGCCGTCAGTCTATGGTTGCGATGGTCTGTGGGGTGCCAATTCCCGCTTGAGGCTGTCGAGCATGAGAGTGTCGAAGGCATTGCAGCGGTAGTGGCGGGCTCATCGTCTCTTTTGCTGCCGGTGTTCACATCCTTAACGAACTTCCCGAGAATGAAAGCCAATCCGCAACGTGACCGTCGAACTTGGCAAATGCGACAGGCTCGTTGAGGGCTTGCCCAACAGCCATAGGCAGCGGCGGCCGCGCTGCGTGCCGGAAAGTCGATCACAGGCGACCTTGCAATCTCGGAAACAGCTCTCAGCCGATGTGGAAGACTGGCATTTGGGGTTGAGTTGCATGGTGCCGGCGCGCCATTCCATGGGTGAAACGGCAGCCGTCGGCAAGATGTTCGGGCAACAGCAACCAGGACCATGCGCTAGTTGCGGTTACAGCGCGATTGGTGGCCCCCTGCGGCTCCAGCGACGCAAGCGAAACTGGCAAGGCAGAAAATGCCGGCATGACCGACGGGTGTCGGCAGCGCATCCTAGCCACGGCGAACACATTGATTGGAAATATGACTGTCTAGTGGCAACAATGTGGGCCGCTCAAGCATGGCGGCGGCTTGTGGCGGATTTCAACTTCTGCCCGCCGACGGTCTATCCCCAGAGTTCCGGTTGAGGTGGATCAATCCTTGAATCCTTGTACGAAATCGCATGCCGTTGGTCGGAGGCCAGAAGCAGCGGGGGATCAAGATCGACATACTGAGCTGAATGGCCAAGCAGTGTTGCAGGCGCGATGCCCAGCGAGGAACCTATCATGCAACCAATCATGATGCCGAAGCCATGTTCCTTGGCCGCCTCCAACAGCTTAAGCGCCTCGGTCAATCCACCCGTCTTGTCGAGCTTGATGTTGATGAATTCATAGCGCCCCTTCAGCTGAGGCAAGGACTTGCGATCATGGCAACTTTCGTCTGCGCAGATTGGTATCAAGTGTGGAATTCCAACCAGAGCTTCATCATTGCCCACCGGTAGCGGCTGCTCAACAAGCGAGACATTTGCAGCGGCAAGTTCGTGCATGATTTCCGGCATTTCCTGTGCTGTCCAACCTTCATTGGCGTCAACAATCAGCTTGGATGTCGGCGCTGCCGAACGAACGGCATGCAGGCGGTTTAGGTCACCTGCATCCCCCAGCTTCACCTTAAGAAGCGGTCGGTGGCGATTGGCATGCGCATCCTCATGCATCGCCCGCGGCGTGTCCAATGACAAGGTGTAAGCCGTGTCAATCGATTTGGGCGCAGGCAGGCGGGCAAGCCTCCAAACCGGTACATTGCGTGTCTTCGCCTCCAGATCCCACAGTGCACAGTCAAGCGCATTGCGGGCCGCTCCAGGTGGCAGCGCAAGTTGAAGGGAATCGCGGGAAACCGGCAGCTTGACACCGTAAAGCTGCTCGCAAACGCCACTTGGGCTTTCACCATAACGCGCATAAGGCACACACTCGCCGCGACCGGTCACGCCATTGCGGGTAATCCTGACCTCTATGACCTCGGCCTTTGATCGTGTGCCGCGGGAAATCGAAAACGGCTGTTTCAGCGGATATGTCCGAAACTTGATCGACAGCTTCATGTGCGCACCTGCCCGTAAGGCACTAGTTAATCAACATGCCGAGGCACTGGAAGCAATCTCAAGCGACGCCGAAGACCTGTGTCACCGCAGATTGAGGATTTCAACTGCACACAGCTAAAGCAGGCAATCCAAAGCATTGGTTTGGAATGGATCGAGAATGCTTCTGCCGAGCTCGAATCGGAACGCAACGGCAACCGACTCTGCGCAGTGCAGCATATCGTTTCCGACAGAACAGGTACCGTTGCGGGCAAGAACTGTCAATTGCCGGGCACTGACATCGCAAGCAAGGCGTCCGCCAGATCGCCGACCCCGTATCGTATCGGATCGGTGACCGGAAGATGCAGCGCGTTGGATGTACGCCTGACGTAGGCCTCGGCTTTCTCGGCCGAAAGACCGCTTGTGTTGACGGAAACCCCGACAACTTCGCATCGGGGATTCACTATTCTGGCCATGCGCAGCGAAAGGTCTCGCAAGTCCTCCAAGGCTGGAAGTGCATAGCCGGGCAATCCCCGCATGGTCTCCCTTGCTGGGTCGTGGCAAAGGATCAGCGCATCAGGCTGGCCGCCATGCACGAGCGCCAGGGTGACGCCGGAATAGGATGCGTGAAACAGCGAGCCCTGGCCCTCAATCAGATCCCAATGATCCGGATCGTTCTCCGGAGTCAGGTACTCGATGGAACCAGCCATGAAGTCGGCAACCACGGCATCAAGCGGCACGCCGTCTCCCTCTATCAAAATCCCTGTTTGCCCGGTTGCGCGAAACGTTGCCTTGACATTGCGGGCAGCCAACTCCCGTTGAAGCGCCAGTGTAGTGTACATCTTTCCTACCGACACGTCGGTTCCGACAGCCAGGCACCGCCAACCCGAACGCGGCTGTCCGTTGGCAATCGGGTAGGCTTGGGAAACCTGCCGCACGTCGTGCAACTGTCGTCCGTTGGCCTTGGAAGCTCGCAACAGATCCGGCTCGTCTCTCAGGTAGTTGTGAAGTCCGGACGCAAGATCCATTTCGGATTCCACGGCTTCGATCAGGGTTGATTTCCATGCTGGCGAAATCACTCCGCCACGATTGGCGACACCGACAACCATTGTGCGGGCGCCGGCGGACACGGCTTCCGCGACTGTCAGATCGTTGATCTTCAAGTCCGCCTGGCAACCAGGCAGTCGCAACTGGCCTACCACATCCTGAGGGCGCCAGTCTCTTATTCCTTGTGCCACCTTTGCTGCCAGCTGATCGTGTGCATCGCCCAAAAACAACAAATACGGTTTGTGTATCATTGGTGAATCTCCGTCAATCTCTACACGCATTCAGTGCATTCGCTGCTGCCGTCATTGGTCCGACGTTAGCACAGTTTGACCGGCATTGCAGCGCGTCGACGTTGGATAATTGGATTGCAGCGTCCCAAGGTGGATGCAGCCAAGTCCAAGGAGCCGCAACTCAAGGAACTGCGCCATTCCGATTCAGGGTTGAGCGTGGTCTCATGGGCGCAGCCAGGCAAGGGTTTCTTCGGTCTTGATGTTTCCGGAGCCGTCCAAGGTGTGGCTGCGACCGGCCACGTCTTGAGTGTTCCCCGATGGAGGAAATGAGTGGTGGAACGATTTCCTGTCGGCGAGCGCACTTGCAGGACTTCCCTGCCGAAGTGCCTCGTTGCAGTCCATTCCTGGTTTGCCCAACGCGATAATTCAAGCTCAGACTTCAGCCGTTTAGATCGCAGCCCAGGAAGTTTCGATCGTAGTTTATGGCTGCCTGCATCACCGAAAACGAACCTGCTGCAGGGTCGACTACATAGTCGCCGCGATGGCTGACGGCGCTCAACAGCTGCCCTTGAAGCTCCACTGGCTTCGAATGAGGGTGTTCTTTCTTGTCAAAGGGCCTTTCCTTGTACACGTCCGGAATATTGTGAATTGTCCATATGCCCTTGGCCCGACGCGGAATCTTTTGGGCGACGAGGCAGTATTCCGCCCTCCGCCGGGTTCGGTATCCCATGCCAATGGTTCCCTTGTCCCAGGTCACCAAATCGACGGTTTCTAGCTTTGTGTTGGTAAACCAGTGGGCCACGCCACTGCAAAGATGGAACTTGTCCAACCACAGGAACAAGTGCCCGGAGGGAATCAGCACTCGGTCAATGGCGGTCAGGAACTGTGCAATCATGCCTTCCGACATCTGTGCCAACGCGAACCGTCGCCTGCCCCGTGTCTTGCCTTCATTGCCGAACTTCAACTTTTCCAGGACCCCACGATATTGAGGATCAAAGAACACGACCGGCACTGAATCCTGGGGAAGCAGCGACAGGAACTCTCGGCCTTCCATCTTGAGGCGCGCATTTGGAACGAGATCCTCGACCAATTCCAGTTCCGGCGCCTCCAAAGACCTCTCTTTGGAAAAGACGTTTGTCGAGGAGCTTTTCTTTGCTCTCGGAATGGGTTCGACAAAAGGTCGTATCTGTGTCCGCATCACAGGTCGCCTTACCTGCTAATCGAATGCGTTGCAAAGAAGCGATTCGTCATTTGAAACCTTGTGATCCCTATCCTGCGCGGCACGGGCAATCCGGCATTGATGGTCTCTCCTGCCTTTGTGGATGCATTCGAATCAAAGACTGCGAGGATGGTCGGATGTCCTGCACCGTCGCGAACGGCCGTTGCAAGTTTCATTCTTGCAGGGCAATTGTCAATCAATGCCTGCCTTGCGTTGAGCCGTACTGGCAATTCACCATGTGGGAGGACAATGGCGCAATCGCCTCCAACTGAAAATGTGGCTGCAAACTGGATGCCGCCACATTCAGGCACGCGTCTCGGGGAAGCTGGCTCGACCACGAATTGTCAGTCAAACCGTACGCGTTCAACAGCCTGCCTGACTGTCCAGCTGACGCTTTGCAAATGCCGTCAACCTACTGTTTTCCCAAAACTGTGGCGCCTCTGGACCATCAAATGGGGCACTCTCCAACACTTGACCATGATCATGAGGCTGGTTGGTCCAGAGGGCGCGATCGCCCCCACATGGATTGACGGCAATGCTTGCCAAGGAACTGAATGCATTTGCTGAAAGAGGTGCTTGAGACAACTGCTGCAAGGGCAACAAGGCTGCCTGGTGCAGTCGTGCCGTACGGCTACCGTTCCGATGTGCCGCGAATTGTTGCACCGTGCCCATGACTGGTACAGCAGGAACGGGAGACGGTTCAGTCAATGCCAATGAGTTGCAAGTGCGGTTGCGGTGTCGGCGAGCAGGCTGGGCTTCAAGTCAGGCAACCCGGGTTGGACGGAACAAACACAGGATGGCAACGAACGAAGTCGCGTGAGGCTTGCATGCTTTGAGGCCGCAGGAATCCAGCAAATCCTTCCGGTGGGCTGAGTTACCGCTGTCCATGTTTTGGTTGCGACGTCCGGCTGCAACGGGAATGCCCGTTGGCTAAGCGACGAAGGACAGCAACAGGACCACTCCTGCCAAGCCAGCGGATGCCTTGCGGACAAGCGAGATGGCGCTGTCAAGATAGGCAACGCCAATCGCTTTGCGACCGTCGTCGTTGATGTAGGGATACTGCCGAGCGCTGCCGTCGTATGAACGTGGACCGGAAAGCGAAATGCCCAACACAGATGCCATGGCAGCTTCAGGCCATCCGGCATTGGGCGAGCGATGCCCCGCAGCGTCACGTCTGATATCTCTCCAGCCGGAATACGGTTGACCCCACAGCTTGATCAGGACGGCGCTGATTCGGGCGGGAATCCAGTTTGCCAAATCGTCCAGGCGAGCGAATGACCAGCCGAACTCGGAGTACTTGCTGTTTCTGTAACCAACCATGCTGTCCGCAGTGTTGACCAGCTTGTAGACGAGTATCCCCGGCAGGCCCAGAACGAGGTACCAGAACACGGGCGCCACAATGCCGTCGGAAAAGTTTTCGGCCACGCTTTCCACAGCCGCGCGCACGACACCGCTGTGATCAAGCTTGGACACATCACGGCCCACAATGTGCGAAACAGCGCGTCGCCCCTCTTCAAGGCTGAGGCGCAGGCCGCTCGCTACGATGCGCGCATGTTCGACCAGGCTCTTCTGGCACAAGAGGACCGCGACAACGGCCACATCCACGATTCCGTAGATCGAAATCCACTCAAGCGCCAGCCCGATCAGGATCATCAACGCACAGCATGCCGCAAGCGCAAATGCACCTTTCAACCTGCGATGGTCGCCATGATTCAATTGGATGTCGCACTTCTTCACCAAGCTGCCCATCAGCTTGACTGGATGGGGAACTTTCCCCCAGAGAGCGTCGGGCTCGCCAACCGCTGCATCGATGAGCAGAGCCAGGAAAACGACAAGAAAGGGATCGATCATGGCCGTTTCTCTTTGTCGCCGTGTTCAGCAGAACTCACGGCCTCGAGAGGCGTTCCGCTCAGCCGATTGCGTAGATCAAACAATCCAACCGGCGCAAACGTGCGACGGTGATGGCGGGTAACGCCGAATTCCGACAGGGCCTGCCTGTGCGCGGGAGTTCCGTAGCCCTTGTTCTGCGCCCAGCCATAGCCGGGGCAGGCCACGGCCAGTTCCGCCATGATTCGATCGCGTTCCACCTTTGCAACAATTGAAGCCGCCGCAATCGAGACGGACTTGGCGTCGCCGCGAATGACCGCACGCGCCGGACAGCAAAGCTCAAGCGGCAGCCTGTTGCCGTCGACGAGAGCGAAGTCCGGAACTTGAGGCAGTTGTTCGCAGGCTGACTTCATGGCTTCCATGGTTGCCTCCAGAATGTTGATCCGCTCGATCGTTCTTGCGTCAACCGCAGCAAACGCGACTTGGGCGCAGTCACGGATCGACACCGACATGGAGGCTCGAACGCGTTCCGAAAGCTGCTTGGAGTCGTTGAGACCATCTGGAACGGCCGACAGATCAAGCACAACTGCCGCGGCAACGACCGGTCCTGCCAATGCCCCTCGTCCGGCCTCGTCAACCCCGGCGATGCAGCGATGCCCAAGTGTGCGCAGTTCCCTCTCGATTGAATCATTTGGCCAATGTCTTGCCATGCCGTTGATTCACTATGAACTTTCGATGCTTGCCCGACACAACCGAATGGCTTCGGACACCACCGCTTTGTCTCCGATGTGATTGCTCAATGCAATGATCATCATTGCCGCGAATTCAAGCGACTGGTCGTCCGAGAGACCGTCGAAGGCATCCAACAGATCCTGATAGATGCCGTCGGCGTCGGGCGCTGCTCTCTCCAGCTCCAATCCATCCATTGTCAGTTCAGCCCTAAAATGCTGTTCAAGGCTCGCCGCAACTGGCATTCCGATGGTTGCAGCCAGCGGCCTGCGATCACCTGGTCGGGACGCACAAGGTAGACAGCCTGCCTTTCATCTCCAAGATAGCGTTGCCGGACACATTCGTTCGTCTCGGCACGAAACGACCTGACCTCGGGAATTCGAGGCGGAGGAACGTTGAAGCCTACCATGGCGATATCCTTGCCAAGGCTATCGAGCAACCACCTTGTCTCCTGAGGCGCATCGGGCGCGACGCTGCCCGGCCGCGCCCTGCCAGGCAGCATCGGCGCGTCGTCCGGCATGTCCGGATAGACGCAGGGCGACGACAGGCGGCCTGAATTGATCCAGGCGCGTGCGAAGGGCGCCTTCCGAGCCAGCTTGAACAGCTGGTCACGAAAAACGCGTTCCATGCCGTCAGCCGGCGTCATGAACTTTGTCGTTCGCGACGAGTGGCAAATGTTTTCGTCGGCAGCAAAGGTGCGCTCTCTGTCGTACGCCCGCAACAGCTCTGCCGGCGCCTTCCGATCAAGCACTGCCGCGAGTCTCCAGCAAAGGCTGTCGACATCCTGCAGCCCGGAGTTTCCGCCTCGCGCTCCGAACGGCGACACGACATGCGCGGCGTCGCCGGCGAAGACTATGCGGCCATGCAGAAAGCTGTTCAGCCGACGGCACTGAAAGGTGTAGACGGAAACCCAGTCGATCCTGAAGTCTCGTGTGCCGACGACCCTGCGAATGCGTGGCGCGACATTCTCCTCCTGCCGTTCGACTTCGGGATCGGCATCCCAGCCGAGTTGCAGGTCGATGCGGTAGATGTTGTCCGGCTGCTTGTGCAGAAGCGCCGACTGGCCGTTGTGAAACTCTGGTTCGAACCAGAATCTGCGTTCGGACGGGAAGTTGGCCTTCATCTCTATGTCGGCGATCAAGAACCGCTCTTCGAAATGTTCACCGACAAGATCAAGTCCCAGCAGCGTGCGCAAGGAAGATCTGGCGCCGTCACAGGCAATCAGATACTCGCATTCCAGCCTGTAGGCGCCGGCAGGCGTGTCGATCGTGACTTCCACGCAGTCATCGTGATTGACGGCGCCTGTCAGGCGGTTGAGAAAACGCAGGTCAACGCGCGGACTGGCCAGCGCCGCGTCGATCAAGTACTCCTCTACGTAGTACTGCTGAAGATTGATGAATGCCGGGCGCTTGTGGCCCTTTTCCGGCAGAAGGTCGAAGTTGAACATCTCCACATCGCGGTGAAATGTTCGGCCAACTTTCCAAACAACTCCCTTCTCTACAGCTCTTCCGCCAATTCCAATTCGATCGAAGATTTCCAGCGAGCGCTTGGACCAGCAGATGGCCCGCGAGCCGGCCGACACGGTGTTGTTGTCATCGAGGACAACGCACTCAACCTTGTGATTGGCCAACTCGAGGGCAGCCGCCAGGCCGACTGGCCCGGCTCCCACAATGATGACGGACTTGCGCGCTTCGCCTTCCCGCAACGCGGGCGGCGGCACGAAGGGATGTTCGACAGGCCTATAGCGCACCGATGCCAGGTGAGCTGAAAGCGCTCATTCCCTTGCCGGGAGTTGCCCAGCCTATCCGTGCAGACTTGCCCATAGCTCAAGGTCTCGCTCGGCGGTCCAGATCATTGGTGTATCGATGCCGCGAGCCTCGTCGAATGCTCTGGCGACGTTGAACGGCAGGCAGTGCTCGTAAATGGCATAGTCTGAAAACCGCGGGTCGCACTCCTCCCTTACCGCCTCCCAGGCATCCTTGATCGAACCGTTCCGCTGCACGACGCGGCGCACTGGCGAATAAATCGCCTCGAGGAACTCGCGTGTGCCGGTCAGCGCCCTTGCAACCATTTCCGGTCCAAGCAGCGCCGCGCCTCTGCCGGGAGCGATTGCGCGGGCCCCAAACTGCTCGACGCGATCCAGCGTTGTCATCCAGTCGTTGAAGTGCGCATCTCCGCAGTAGCATGCTGAGCGATACTCCACGACGTCTCCCGTGAACAGCACACGCTCGTCAGGAACCCAAACAACCGCGTCTCCGGCCGTGTGAGCGCGTCCCGGGCAGTGAAGTTCGACTTTGCGGTCGCCAAGGTAAATGGTCATGCTTTGGCTGAATGTCGTGGTCGGCCAGGTCAGCCCCGGGATGGATTCATGACCCTCGAACAGGCGCGGGAACCGCTGGAATTCGCTGTCCCAGTCTTCCTGTCCCCGCTCGGCCACCATGTGCCTGGCAACGTCGGACATGATGATCTGGGGTGCGTTGTATGCCGAGGCGCCCAGGACCCGCACTGCGTGATAATGGGTCAGCAACAGGTGGGAGATCGGCTTGGACGTAACCTTGCGGATTTCCGCGATGACCTTGCCGGCAAGCCTGGGAGTTGCCTGCGCCTCTATCACAATCACCGAACTGTCACCGACGATCACTCCGGAATTCGGATCTCCCTCGGCTGTGAACGCGTACAGGCCTCGGCCAATTTCCGTGAAGCTGATCTCCTTTTCGACCAGGTCGCCACGCGATGCAAAGCTCGTCATCAACCGTCACCCTTCATGTTTCTTCACAGTTTGGTCAATCGCACCGAATATTGTGCGGCCCTCGCTGTCTTCCATCCAAATTCTGACCCGGTCGCCGAAACGCAGAAATGGCGTGGTTGGGCGTCCGCTGTCTATGGTCTCGATCATCCTGATTTCGGCGATGCACGAGTATCCTGCGCCGCCCTCCGAAATCGGCTTTCCCGGTCCGCCTTCGAGCTTGTTTGACACCGTGCCCGAACCGATGATTGTTCCGGCGGCCAGCCTTCTGGTCTTGGCGGCGTGGGCGACCAGGTCGCCAAACCCGAATGTCATGTCGATGCCGGCGTTGGCGCGGCCGAAGGGCTGGCGGTTAACGTCAACGCACAGCGGCAGGTGAATCCTGGCGTCTCGCCAGGCTGCACCCAGTTCATCCGGTGTCACCGCGACCGGCGAGAAGGCTGTTGAAGGCTTGGAATGAAAGAAGCCGAACCCCTTGCCCAGCTCGGCGGGAACCAGGTTGCGCAGGCTGACGTCATTGACAAGCATTATCAGCCGGATGCACCGCGCAGCCTCGGCGGAATCCGCCCCCATGTCCACTTCGTCGACAATGACCGAGACTTCCGCCTCAAGATCGATGCCCCATGCTTCGTCGGCGATGACGATTGGCCCCTGTGGGTCATAGAAGGTGTCGGAGCCGCCCTGATACATAAGTGGATCGGAATGGAAGCTGCGCGGGACAGTTGCGCCGCGAGCCTTTCTGACCAGCTCAACATGGTTCAGATAGGCCGATCCATCCGCCCACTGATAGGCTCTGGGCAGGGGAGAGCGTGCGTCACGCTGCCGGAACTCCGGCAACTCCCGATTCCTTTCGGCCTCGGCCGCCAGGGTTTCAAGCGCGCCACTGCATTGTGTCCAGTGGTCCAGCGCCCACTGAAGGGTTGGCGCGGTTTCGCCGGCATCTGCATAGCGTGACAGGTCCCTGGTCACGACCACCAGCCGGCCGTCCTTTGTGCCGTTGTCCAGCGTGGCAAGCTTCATGGTTCTTGTCTCTTCACTTCAAGGCCGTCATGTCCAACAAGGACCTCGCCATCCCAACCGGTCCTGACGGCGTCCAGCCAAGCCTCGTCCGGGATGTCCGGATCGGCGGGAACGAGGTGGTTCAAAAGCAGCAGGTCAACCGCAGCTGCAGCGGCAATTCTGCCAACATCGGCGGCCTCCGTGTGACTGGCCCAGAGGTGCTGACGCAGCTTGGTGGCATGCTCGATTCTGGCAATGATCCGGTCAATGGCCGGACCAAGCATGGCTTCATGCACAAGGATGTCGCTGCGGTGTGCGAATTCAGCCAGCGACGGAAGGTAGCAGGTGTCTGCGCTGAACGTGACGCGCCAGCCGGCACAGTCGAATCTCAGCGCAAAGCAGTCCGCAACCGGAGGGTGTCGAACCCGCATTGCGGCAACCTCCATGCCATCGTCGAACACTAGACCTTCGGAATACTCAAACACTTCGACAAGATCGTGAAACGGCGGCCTTCCTTCATCCTCCTGCCTGATGTCGATGTCAAATTGAATCGATCTGGCAAAGTGCCTGACCAACTCCGCGATTCCCGGCGGCCCATACAGCTTGACTGGCTTCTGGCGACCCGTGGTCCAGATTGTGTGCAGCATCGCGCCGAGTTCCAACACATGGTCGGAATGAAGGTGCGTTATGAAGACAAGATCGACCTCCTTCAAACTGGCGCCACAGGACACAATGCCGCGTGTGGCGCCGAGACCGCAATCGACAACGCAGGTCCTGCCTCCGGATTGCAGCAGGGAGGACGGAAGCATGCGGTTGGCGTACTGAAGCGACGGACCTCCCTTCGTGCCGAGGAGAACCAGCCGGTCCCGCCGAATGTCGGCATCTGCAGCCAATTTGAGGACGCTCCTACTCTTGCTTGTTCAAACTGGGCGCGAAGCGCTTTTCGAGTGTTGACCAACATTCTATGTAGTCACTCTGCAACGGAGCCTCCCTTGCCGCGTACTCGGTTAGGTGCTGGGGAAAGCGGGTCTCGAACATGAAGCTCATGGTGTTTTCCAGCTTTGTCGGCTTGAGCTCTCCCGAAGTCGCAGCCTCAAAGGCATCGCGATCCGGGCCATGAGGCAGCATCATGTTGTGAAGGCTCATTCCCCCTGGCACAAAGCCCTCCGGCTTGGCGTCGTAGACGCCATGAATGTTGCCCATCAATTCGGACATGATGTTCTTGTGATACCAGGGCGGCCTGAACGTGTGCTCTGCAACCGACCACCGGTCACGGAAGAGTATGAAATCGATGTTTGCAGTGCCGGCCACGGGCGAAGGTGCGGTCAGCACCGTGAATATCGAAGGGTCGGGGTGATCGAAGAGCACTGCCCCAACCGGAGAAAACGTGTCGAGACCGTACTTGCATGGCGCATAGTTGCCATGCCAGGCGACAACGTCCAGAGGGGAATGGCCAATGTCGCATGCATGAAACTCGCCGCACCACTTCACCGTTACCCTTGACGGCGTTTCACGGTCTTCGAAGCAGGCCACGGGAATCTTGAAGTCACGTGAGTTGGCAAGGCAGTTGGCGCCAATCGGTCCACGGTTTGGCAGCTCGAACTTGGCGCCGTAGTTTTCGCAGACAAAGCCTCTCGCCGGTCCGGCCACCACTTCCACGCGCATCAGCAGGCCTCTTGGAACGATGGCGATTTCCGTCGGCGCCAGGTCAATCACGCCAAGCTCGGTGTACAGTCGCAGCCTTCCTTCCTGGGGCACGATCAGCAATTCGGAATCGGCGGAGCAATAGTATTCGTCGATCATTGATTCCGACACAACGTAGGAATGTGCCGCCATTCCCATCTGCGTGTTCACGTCGCCGGCGGTCGTCATCGTGCGCATGCCGGTCAGGAAAGTGGTTCCATTGTCGTCGAGAGGCAGCGCATCCCAGCGATACTGTCCCAGCGAAACGACGTCTCGAACTATGTTTGGCGCCGTCTTCCAGTAATCGACCTCGATTTTGCGGTATTTCGACGAATGCTTGACCGATGGCCGAATTCTGTAGCACCATGTGCGTTCGTTGCGGCCTCTCGGCGCCGTGAACGGAGTTCCGGACAGCTGTTCGGCATAGAGGCCGAAACTGCAGCGCTGAGGACTGTTCTGGCCCTGTGGCAACGCTCCTGGAAGAGCTTCAGTTTCAAAGTCGTTGCCGAAACCCGACATGTACCCGGGCAGGGTGCCGCAGCTCGCCTTTGCCTGCGTCATGGCGAGGCCTGCGGTGGCCGCATTCACATCAGTTTCCACCTGTGGCTCCTGTTTCCGACAATGGACAGGCGCTCTCTACACGCAAAGTAGTTGCGCATGCAACTAAAATGTGCAATTGCTCTGCCGATGACGTCATTGGCCGAAGACATTCAGAGGATTCCTGATCGAGAACGCGACGCACCATCCGGTTCGGCGCCCGAGGGCGCCGAGGCGAGTGCATTCGCCATGGGCAACGAGTCGGTTCCAAAGTTCGATCTGGAAGGTTTTCTGCCGTACCAGCTGAGCAGGCTGGCCAATCGGATGAGTCGTGCGCTGGAGGCCCGCTACAGCAGCATACACGGCCTGGCGGTGGCGGAATGGAGAATCATGCTGCATCTGTCCCAATCGAACGTCATCAGCATGAACGAATTGAAATGCAGGGTTGAAATGCATAAGTCGAGGGTCAGCAGGGCCACCGGAAGACTGGAACGGGCCGGATTCGTCAGGCGCAGCGCCAACGAGGACGACCGGCGCGTGGTCAATCTCGAACTCACCGAAAGTGGACGCCTCCTTCTATGTGACCTGTTGCCGCTGGCACGGCAGTTTCAGACAGAGCTTGCCGCAGCCTTGGGCGAAAACAAGGAGGCTTTCCGTTTGGGGCTTGATGTACTCATGAAGAACTGCACCGAATGAGCATTGTGCTTTACGACTATTGGCGGTCGTCGGCATGCTACCGTGTTCGCATTGCGCTCAATCTCTGCGGATTGGCCTTCGAAACCAAGTCAATCGACCTCACGAAGGGCGAGCAGTTCGAAAGGCCATATCTGGAGATCAATCCACAGGGACTGGTTCCGTCACTCAGAATTGGAGAAGTGGTTTTGACGCAGTCGCTGGCCATCATCGAGCATCTGGACGCCTTGCAACACTATCCGTTCCTGCCGGGCAGTTCGCTCGACCGGTCGCGCCAGCGCGCCCTCGCCTATGCTGTGGCAATGGAAATTCACCCGATTTGCAATCTGTCGGTAGCGACCTTCGTCGAGGAGGCTTCCGGGGGCAACATCACCATGGCATCCTGGGCACAACGATTCATTTCCAGTGGCCTTGGCGCCATTGAAGAGAGTCTATCCAGGACAGGAGCCCACAAATACTGTCTGGGCGATGAGCCAGCCATGGCCGACGTCTGTCTCGTGCCCCAGGTTTACAACGCCAGACGCTGGAATGTTCAACTCGGGGACTGTCCGCGAATTGGGAAAATCGTAGAGGAATTGGAAAAGTTGGAAGCCTTTTCACGGGCACATCCGGACAACTACAAGCAGGAGAATTGAAATGGAAAACGAGGTCGTAATTCTTGACGGCGCCCGTACGGCAATTGGCGCTTTCGGCGGCGGGTTGGCGGGGACGCCGCCCAGCGAGCTGGGAGCAATAGCGGCACGTGCGGCAATCGAGAAATCGGGAATCACTCCCGACAAAATCGGACATGTCGCCTTTGGACACGTGATCAACACGGAAGCAAAGGACATGTACCTTTCGCGGGTTTCGGCGATGAAGGCGGATATCCCGGACTCTACGCCAGCCATGAACGTCAATCGTCTTTGCGGCAGCGGCATTCAGGCCATGGTTTCCGTGATTCAGTCGCTACAACTGAATGACGCCGACTTTGGTCTGGCCGGGGGCGCGGAAAACATGAGCAGGTCGCCGCATGCCATGACCGATGCCCGCTGGGGCAAGAAGATGGGCGACCCCGGAATAGTCGACATGATGCTGGGCGCTTTGAGCTGTCCGTTTGGGACCGGTCACATGGGCGTGACTGCAGAAAATGTGGCGCGCGAGTTCAACGTGACCCGCGAGGACCAGGACAAGTTCGCCCTCGAGAGTCAATCGCGGGCGGCGCGGGCGATTTCCGAGGGTCGGTTCAAGAGCCAGATCGTGCCGGTTCAGGTCAGGCAGCGACGCAAGACAGTCGCATTTGATTCCGACGAACATCCGAAATCGACGTCTCTGGAAATCCTTGGCAATCTGCGCACCGTCTTCCAAAGGGGCGGCACGGTGACCGCAGGCAATGCGTCAGGCATCAACGACGGGGCGGCGGCGATAGTCCTGGCGCGGGCGGAGGCCGCGGCGGAGGCGGGACTGACGCCAAAGGCTAGAATTCTCGGGTACGCACATGCTGGCGTTCGACCCGAGACAATGGGAATCGGACCGGTTCCCGCGGTCAGGATTCTTCTTGCCAAGCTTGGCATGAGCGCAGGCGACTTCGATGTAGTCGAGTCCAACGAGGCATTTGCCGCGCAGGCCGTTGCGGTGGCGCGAGAGCTGGATCTTGACGACGACAAGGTCAATCCCAACGGCGGTGCGATTGCGCTTGGGCATCCCATAGGCGCAACGGGCACGATCATCGTTCTGAAGGCGCTTTACGAACTGGAGCGCATCGGTGGGCGACTGGGCTTGGCTACGATGTGCATCGGTGGCGGTCAGGGCATAGCGCTTGCATTCGAGAGGCTGGACCAGCCTGCCAACTGACCCCGGTTCAGATTGATTGAATCGAAAGAGAGCCTGCCTTTTCGCCGTCCCATCCGGACGGCGGAAAGGTCGCCAAGTGGCGCGGCAGGATCAGGTGTCCGGAACCCAATTGTCCGGACCTGAAATTCCAGGCAACTGGGACCAATGACAATGTTCCGTTCGGTCCGTGGCTAGGTGATCACGCATGGGCCCGTTCCCGGTGGGAGTTGACGGGTCAATGCATACCGACCGGTGTTGCTCTGAATTCTGAACAGTTCAAAGCCCCTAAACAGTAGCAATGCCAACTCCCTCGCAAGGAGAAAGCAATGCGTCCACATGAAGCCATTCTCAATTCCCTCTTCAAGGAAATCGTGATTCATTCAATGCGCATCAACCTTGCGCAAAAGGATCCAAAGAAAGAAGTGAGGAAAAACGCTGATCTTCAGCAGAAGCCGACAATTCCGGAACGGTGAAGGAAGAGGGTCAACCGTCTGTAGAATCCTGGTCCCAATTGCGATCTCAGTCGCCAAAGATGCATCAATTGTCGCGGTGAGGCGCTTTGCAGAATCAGCGTTTCAGGCGACCGTTCCGTTGGGCGCCGAAACCAGACGCGCAACATGCCGCGCAATTCAAAACCGCGCCTGCTGCTACTGGCGGACAACTCGAAGCTTGCCGATGTTCGTGTCGCTTTCCAGTTCAGCCAATTCGTACAATCCCGGTCGACCGTCAACAGGCTGAAAGTACACGGTGAAGGGCTTTTCTGGCGCGTCATTCAATTCCAGATTGGCAAGGCGTTGGAAGGTTCCGGCACACATGACATTCCCGCCCGACTGCTTCACACGTTGGCCCAGCCTGATTACATTGTGCTTCCTGCCATCGAACGCGTTGAAGGTGCGCTGGCAAAGGGTGCTCTCATCCATCGGGAGCATGAACTCTTGAATGATGGACAGGAAATCCTGTCCACCAGCATCGCCTCCGGATTGGACACTGGCCTGCGCATCTTCGGACTCCTTTCGGAGCACCCTGTCGACCACGCCATTTCTGTAAGTTATGACGGTTGTGGTTGAAGTGCCATCGGAGCGATTCTCGATCGTGTGGTATCGATCAGGTACGTGTTTGCCGTCTTGGATTCTCCCAACCACCCTTGTCTCGTGGCTGGAGTCGCTGACCACACTTCCAATTCCGTCCGGCTCCAACCGAGTATACACGGCGTAGCGCCTGTCGTCATTCCGTACGACGTATTTCATCCGGGCTACGGAAATGGCGGCCAGTCCGTAGTCCAGCACTATGTCGAATTCAGCGCGATCTTCGACCATTCCGGTTGCGTGGCTCAAGGGTGACCCGCCCAAAGCGAGTATCACTGGATCAAATTCAAAGGGATCATCTCCGTGGAATCCGACCGTGGCGATTGCAAGAGGCAAGTCCGAGGCGCTGGCCTGGCCAAGGAAAAGCTTCTCGGCGATTGCATCCACGAGAACGGCAAGGTCCAGGGCTCTGCGGACCTTGACATTGTCCAGTGGAGGGATCGTCCTCTGCATCGCGATGCTCATTGGCCAAAGAGACGGCGCTGCCAGAATCTGCAACCCGTCGGTTGCCTCGATCTGCGATATCAAGTGCGTTGGAACGCCGTCAATCACGTCGACGTCGCCGCTTTGCAGCGCCGACACACGCGTCGAGGCTTCGGGAATGTAGCGGAACACGGTCCGGTCGAGCGCCGGCTTTCCCGCCCAGTGTCCTACGCGCGGCTCCAGCACAAGTTCGAGCCCGGAATCAAACGATGCGACCTTGTAGGGCCCGGAACCGACCGGGTTCTGGGTTTCGCTCTCCTGGCCGTTTTCCATGATTGCGGTTGGGCTGAACATGGCCCCGGAACCATGCGCAAGCATGTTCAGGAGCGGCGCGTATGGTTCATGCGTCCACAGTTGGAAGGCGACTGACTTCTGATCCTCGGTGACGGTCCAGCTCTCCGCCAGCTGCGGATTGAAGCGAAGCTGGTCGTTGAAAGTCTCGAAGGCCGCCCCGTGCCCGGACGGATACTGCAGAAAGGCGTTGAAGGCTGGGCCGATGTCCGAGGTCGACAGCGGCTGGCCAAACACCAGCGAGTTGTCCTCCGGCCCGGCAACGGCGGCCGGCGGGCCGAGCGCAATGGCTGCGGCGCAGGCGAGCAGCGGAAGTCGAATGAAGTTGATGCTGATTCTCATCCTTTGTCCTCCCAAGGGCTATGCCGGACTGTCCAGCCACAGCCGATTGTGCGCGAATGTCGCCGGCGTTCCGCCCAAGTGAACGAAGACCAGGACAACCCCGCGAGTGAAATCGCCGCGGCGGACATGGGCGATCATGCCTGCCATGTCCCGGGATCCACAGAGAAGGTTCCGGTACGCCAAATGCCGCACAATCGGCGTCGTCAACAGCTTCCCCCTGCAGCATCCAATCGACCAGACATCAAATGTACAAAGCAAATTCAAAATCACCTGTCCGTTGGCTAGGCGCCAACGCCTTCCGGAGGATTGCATTCGCTGACTGACCAAGACCCTGCTCGTCGCCCGAGCCGACCGGCAGTTGTGATACTGCATCCGGTTATGACCTTTCAACGAGCATTCAAGCGCTCTCTCGACAACTTCGAGCGCCTCCGCATCGCTCGCTTGCGGACGACCAAAACGCAACGCGCGGATGATCTTGGTGAGCAGAGCGCAACCGATCCTTGGCAAACCGTCGAGGAGTGGCGTTCTCCACCTCCGCAAGTTTGGCGGCATTCTCCTCCTGCTGCGGCACCGTTTCCTTGAACTTGGCAAACATCTTGATTTGGGCAACTGGACTGCTGCAGAAGGTATGCATCGCAAGCGCACCCCTCATGAAGGGACATGTGTCGGAACCGACTGGAACCGGCCTGTTAGACAGTTTTTCTGTGTTGCGCCGAATGCAGGGTTGCGAGACAGTCATTTGCGGAGATTGCACGAACTGTCGTCAAACGTCCAGATTGCACTTGGAAAAAGGGCAGTGAAACAGCCAAACAGACAATGTGATCTCCAGGAGGAAACAACACCTCACGCTGATTAACTCAAAAACGGTCAACACATGCCGGGAGCACAGGCACAGTTCTAGATTCGGGGTGCAATCGGTCTCGATTCAGTCCAATAGAGAATGCATCAAGAAATGAGCTTCATTGGAGGTTTGGACATGTCCGTACCTGTGAAGATCACGAGAACCGATCTCACGGCCGCGCAATTGCGCCAATGCGCCGACAAATGCGAGGACGCACGGCAGGCGCGTCGGCTGCGAGCCGTGGCGATGATCGTTGATGGCCGCTTGCGCAGCGAGACGGCCAAGGCGACGGGAGTGACGCTCGAAACGCTACGCAGCTGGGTGAGACGGTACAATCAACATGGCGTAGACGGTCTGCGCGACGCTCATTACCAAGAACCTGCGTCCAACTCGAAACCTTCGGAGTTGGAGCAACTGTCGAAAGAACTCCTGGATGATCCTGGCATTCTGACCGACGCCGAGGGGCGCTTTGACGAGTCCAATCTGGTGAAGCGCATCATGGAGCGTCTTGCGGAGTTTTACGGCGTCGATGACCTTGTTTGGCGTGACAGAGCGTCCCGTGCATCCGAAGGTGAATTTGGAAGGGCGCCGCTTGACGCGCTAGGGGCAGATCGGCAAGCTAGCTCGGATGGGGATGAACAATGCCAACACCATGACTCGCACACCTTTTGCCAAATTTGGTTTGAGGATTCGGGCCGAGTCTTTCGTTGGGTGCTGGTGCGCTCCCCGTCAGCGGAATGAACGGATGACAGTCCCCACGGATTGTGCGGCGCAGCCAGGCAAGAAAATTGATCGTATTGACGGAGCCGGCCGGTCTGGGAGCAGAGCGGTGTCTGCGAGTTGGCCCTTGTTCAAGTTGACAGTCACCGCGTCAAGGCTGCCGATGCGGCATTGAGCCGTTCGTCCGGTCGAACACCTACCATGTGCGGAAGCGCCACACATTGCCCCTGCAGCCGCACCCAATGCAATTGTTGGCTAGCCATGCCGCACACACGGTCAGGGACATTCAATCCCGACCGAATTGCCTCCTCAACAGCTGTCGCCTCGGGGAATTCTTGCAGCCGGTAACGGCGAGGTGAGATTCCGCCGATGGCTTGAATTCCGTTTGGGAACGACCTCGACCGCCGTCGTCTCGGAAGAACCCAGTTCCTTCCGCTTTGTCAAATTGACCGCTGGGAGCCGCTGCCGCATGATGTGGCAGCGCGGTTCATGAGACCAGACTCCTGGGAACCTTCGTTGCGAAAGTTCGGAGATGCCGCATGGGGCTGTGCGAATCTGCACCTCTCTTTGGAATGCGTTTGCCTCCTTGACCATGATTGGAAATAGCCAAGGTCAGTTGGGCTTGAGGCAGGCTCCAGCGGTGCATGCTTGTGTGCGTTTTCCGAGCAATTCCTCGGTGCAAGACAATCATTGACTACGTGATGCGGGCAGTCGTCCGCCTTGGCATTTCTCCGGATTGCAGGCCGTCCTGGAGGTCACACGCAAAATCGTCGCCGCACCATCCTCATTGCCGGTGCCGCGAGCGGGAAAATGGAGGCATCGGCATGGCTACCCAACTGGGGGAAGTCCCTTGACCACTCCGGGTTGCAGGAACTCCTGCGAATAGGCCTTGCGGGCAAAAACCTCTGCCACCAGCGGTTCGAAAAACTCGATTGATTCCATCGGATAGTCAGGGTCAAACGAGGATTGGTCCCATCTTTCACAAAAGTCGGCGCAGGAATTGAAATAGATGTGACCCCTGAACTTGTCCCTGACGTCCGGGTCCCACCCATAGTGATCGGCATAGTATTTCATTTGAAATATGCCGTGATGCTCGACAACCCACGTAACCTCTTCCCTGACGAATGGGCGCAGGACCTCGGCGGAAAACCGGTCGTGGTTTTGCGGCGCCAGGCCGTCGCCTATGTCGTGCAGCAGGGCGCCCACAATCCAGTCGACATCGGCGCCGTCCCGGCTTGCCCGCGTTGCCGCCTGCAGGCCATGATCAAGTCTTGTGATTTTGTAGCCGGACAAAGTGTCTTCACCCTGCCGGGCGAGCTCCGAAAGCACGCGGGCGGGGGTCATGGCGTGGTAGGATCTTTCCATGTCCGCCAGGATTTCGTAGTCCTCCTTGGTGCCGCTCTTCATGTCCGTGAAGGACACAACCTTGGGTCTTGCCGACATTTCTTCACCTCATGTCAAAGCTGGAGAGCGGTTGTTCGGAATCCTGAGCCAGAATCTTTTCCTTGTCGCGCATGACGTCGCCGTACATCCTGAGTTCGTCCTGGCCAAACAACACCACAGGCGCCGCGACATTGACCCAGTTCATTTCCTGATCGATCCCTCTGACAAGCATTGCGTAGTCTCTTCCAGAGCCTGTGCGCTCTATCTCCGGCGAAACATACCGAATGACCAGACCAATGCGTCTGTCGTCGGAATTGTTTGGGCCGGAAGCATGAAAAATCTTGCCGTGGTGGAGTGACATTTCTCCCGGCCGCAAATCGTCAAGCACGGCATCGTTTTCATCGACGTCGACTTCGATCTCCTGACCTCTCGACAGCAGGTTGTCTTCCGAAAACGTGTCGTGATGGCTGACTATGTCCAGCTTCTGAGAACCGGGAACGAACCGCATGCAACCGGCCAGTTCACTGACGTCGGTCAGCGCAATCCATGCTGTCACCTGCAGGTCGGTTCCACCCATTCCCCAGTAGGTCAGGTCCTGGTGCCAAGTGACCTTTGCCTGCGATCCGGCTTCCTTGATGAACAGTTCAATGGACCAGACCATGATGTTTGGACCAATCAGTGATTCCACAGCGTCCAGAATGACAGGCTTGCGTGCAACATCGACCAGAAATGGCATTACAAGCTGACCGTCGTAACGGAAATACTGGTTCAACGGGGCCGGCAGCTTTCCGTTGGGGTACTTGGCTTCGATCGCTTCGATCTCGGCACGCAGCCTGGCCGCGGATCGCTCCGACATTACTCGCAGCGGCTTGATGTATCCGTTCTCAAGGTACGATGAACGCTGTTGGTTGGACAGTGAGGCTGACACTCCAATTTCTCCATCCTAGTTGCTCGGTATGCATCCAACTATACAATTTTGCGGTTGCGACAAGCCCTGTCTGCGACATTTCGACTTGATGCTGCAAGATTCCGGAAAGGGCAGGAATTGGACCCGAATGAAGTCAAGCCAAAGTTGCCGCAAACCTCCGGCGGGCATGCCTCAACTGCCGGCGCCGATACCGGATCAGCCCATTTCGCTCAGGTAGCCTTCGGCCAGCGACGCGGTGTCCGTGGCAAAACTGCCCGCCAACTGTTGAGGTTCGGTGGATTCCCTTCTCGAGCCTACCCACGCCAACAGCGACAGGCGCCGCATCATCACGAACGTTTGCCATTCCAATGCCATTTCCTCGCCCAACTCGCGTTCCTTGCGGTAGGCATTGGCCCAGGCCTCGAACAATTCCGAAACCTGAGCGTCGCATTCCATGAACGAAACCGCCGCTGCGAAATCGAACAGATGCCAGCCATGACCGCAGTCGTCGAAGTCGATGAGCACAACCTGTCCGTCCTCCACCAGCAAGTTGGCGAGGCGCATGTCTGCATGGATCAGTCCGAAATGCCCTGTTGCGGCTCCAAGCCGTTTCAAGCGATCAATCACAGTGCTTTCGGCGCGTTCGAGAACTTGCTCGATCACAAAGTCGACATTGGGAGCGCTGCGCCAGTTGCCCCATGGAGCGTCACTGCCGAACACGGCGTCGAGATTCCAGCTGGGCCTGGTGAATCCGACTGGCGGTCGCCAGTTGGCTGAATGATTGTGAGCCCGAGCCGCAAGGCCGCCAAGCGCTCCGAACAGAGCGTGGATGTCTTGGCTGTCGTCCGGGTGTTCGCCATCCACGAACTCGAACATGACCAATTGAACGGTCTTCTGTGCTGTCGGATCACGAACCAGCTGGATTTCCTGGCCGTCGATTCCCGGAATTGTGCTTGGCGTACGCAACGCTCCCGATTCGCGCAGAGCCTTGGTCCATGCCAACTCGCCTGCGATTTCATCCTGTGACCGGTAGCCGCTGCGGTGCACGCGCAGTATTGTCGAAGGGCCCTGCGGAACATCTACGCGATAGGTGTGGTTTTCGGATATGTTTATCAGGGTGGCGGCAGCGCCCCGCGGCAATTCCCAGAGCTCCAGCGCGCCGTCGACCAGCAACTGTTTCGGATCGCTCCTTTGCTGCAACACCGGCTCAAGACTTGCCCGAGAAGCGACGTTTCCACTGCGCACACTGTGCCTCCGAGATCTTGGAAAACAGGATTCCCGGGTCGGAAACCACCGCTCCCGGCTGAAGCATTTCAAGCTGGGCCCTTGTGTCGTCAGGCCAACGATGCTGGCGCTGGGGATCCAGTGCACTGCGCAGCTGGCCGGCTGCGTCGGGAATGAAGGGAGAGGACACGATTCCGTACAATGCCGCCAGATTCAGTGCAAACGCCGTGATCGTGGCGGCTCTTTCAGGATTTCGCTTGATTTCCACCCAAGGCGCCGTCAACTGTACATACTCGTTGCCCAGCGCCCAGATTCTTCTTAGCTGCTGGGCTGACTTCCTCACTTCGATGGTTTCCAGCAGGGACGCCAGCTCCGACAGTTGAATGTCGAGTCGTGCCACAAATTCATGCTCGACAGCAGTCCATTCGCATTGCTGCGGAACCCGACAGGAATAGTGGCGATCACAGAACTTGGTGATTCTCGAAACAAAGTTGCCGAGAACGTTTGCGAGATCCGAATTGATGCAGTTGACGAAGCCGTTCCAAGTGAATTCGCTGTCCGAGTATTCGGGTGCGTGCGACAGCAGCCACCATCTCCAATAGTCGGATGGCAGAATCTCCAGCGCTTGATCCATGAAGATGCCGCGCTTCTGGCTGGTTGAAAACTGGCCGCCCTCGTAGTTGAGGAAGTTGAACGACTTGATGAAGTCGACGAGCTTCCATGGTTCGCCAGATCCCATGAGCGTGACAGGAAAGGACAGTGTGTGAAACGGCACGTTGTCCTTGCCCATGAACTGAACGTATCGGACATCGTCGGCGCCGTGGTCTTCCCTCCACCAGCGCAGCCAGTCGGATTCCTCCCGGCCCGTAGCGTCAACCCACTCCGCCGTGGCCGCTATGTACTCAATCGGCGCATCGAACCAGACATAGAAGACCTTGCCCTCCATTCCCGGCCAGGGCTTCTTGCCGCGCCTTACGGGAACGCCCCACTCAAGATCCCTGGTGATGCCGCGGTCTTGAAGCCCGTCGTCGTCGTGCAGCCATTTCTTGGCGATGGATGTTGTCAACACCGGCCAATCGAACTTGCTGTCAATCCAGTCCTCAAGGCGGTCAATGAATTGCGACTGTCGGAGGAAAAGGTGTGTTGTTTGGCGCATTTCCAGTTGGGTCGATCCCGATATCTGCGAGCGCGGGTTTATCAGATCGGACGGGTCCAGCTGCTTTGTGCAGTTTTCGCACTGGTCGCCTCTGGCCAGCTCGTATCCACAATTGGGACAGGTGCCGTACACATAGCGATCAGGCAGGAACCGTGCCTCCTCCTTCGAGTAGATCTGCTTCTCGGTCACCTCGTAGAGGTAGCCGTTGTCCGCCAGGCGTCCGGCGAAATGCTGTGTCAAGCCCCGGTTGCGAGCGCTGGACGATCGGCCAAAGAAGTCGAACGAAAGCCGAAAGCCCTCTGCGAGCCTGCTCTGCACCTTGTGCATTCGGGCACAATACTCGGCCACCGGCTCCCCAGCTTCCAACGCCGCGAGTTCGGCCGGAGTGCCATGTTCGTCGGTTGCGCAGATGTACATCACCTCATGGTCCATCAGCCTGAGATAGCGGGCATACAGATCCGAGGGGAGCTGGCTGCCGACCAGATTGCCGAGATGTTTGATGCCATTGATGTACGGGATGGCAGATGTGATCAAAATGCGCGCCATGTTCAAGACTTGATGTCAGCAAATGCGGAGCAACTACACCAACGCTGATCGACAATCCACTGCTGATGCCGGCATCAGTCGAAGGCGGCCGGCTGCAGGTTGCGAGCCATCTTGTCCAAAATGGCATTGATCAGGCTGACCTGCCTCCCGCCGGGAAAAAAGGAATCCGCAACCTCAACGAATTCGGATATTGTGACCCTGGGAGGAGTCGACCCAAGCAGCAGTTCAGCCCCGGCAGCGCGGATCAACGCACGCAGGGTAGGGTCAATTCGCTGCAGCGGCCAATCCCGCGACAGCAGGTTGGCGGCAAGTTCGTCCAGTTGGTCCTGGTTCGTGGCAGCGCCCACTACAAGTTTGCGAAGATGTTCTTCGTCAAAGCCGGAAAGCTCCATGTCGTCCACCTGTCGCCCAACGCCATGGGCGACAAAGCACTCCGTCGCTTCAGCCGCATCCAGACCGGTAACTTCCATCTGAAACAAAGCCTGCACCGCATGAAGCCGGGACACTCGCTTCCGCATGGCCATTCTGCCAATTTTTCGCGATCGAACGGACATCAGCAATTCACTCCAGCCAGACGTTTTTTTGTCAATAGCCGTAAGGGCCGATGGCCAGCGATTGCTCAAGCGTCATCAGCGCAAGCGCCGCCTCGGCGGCGTCTCCGCCCTTGTCCGCGCCATCTGGATTGCTGCGCAGCAGCGCCTGGCTGTAGGTGTCGACGGTAAGGATGCCATTGCCAATGCAGATGCCCGGTGGAGTTTGTGCCAGCATTGTCAGCCCGCGGGCGGACTCGCTGCACACGACATCGTAATGGGAGGTTTCGCCCCGGATGATGCAGCCGAGGGCAATGTAGCCGGAAAATCCAACGGCATGGTGTGCAAGCCGGATTGCCGTTGGGATCTCCAGCGCTCCGGGAACTTCGAATGTTTCGTGCTCGACATCCGCCTTGGACAAGAGTCGTTCGGCGCCTGTCAAGAGCCGGTCGGAAATTTCGTCGTAGTAGATTGCCGAAACGATCATTACGCGCAGCGTGTCCGGCTTCAACAGCGACGGAACTATGCGCTCTCGGGGCCCTTCAAAAATGTTTCGTTTAACCATCACTGCAAATTCCCATTGTGCCCTCAATCTCCAGACCATGCCCCTCGATGGCAATGATGCGCGGAATGGGCGAATTGGATAGCAGGATCATGCGCCTGATGCCGAGACTTGCAAGAATTTGCGCGCCGAGTCCGTATTGGCGCAGCGTTTGCGGTGATTCGGCATCGCCAATCTGGAGTTTCGGATTGATGTCGCGCAGCAGCACGAGAACACCGCGTCCGCACTCCTCAATTCTGGTCATGGCGCCTGAAATCTTGTGAGATTCGAACGGAGAAACGGCCAGAACGTCGGCAAGTGGATTCAATGCATGAACTCGCACCAAGACAGGCTCGCCGTCGGACACCTTTCCCTTTGTCAGGACAATGTGCTCGGAGCCCTGCGACTCGTCCTCAAAAATGCGCAGCTCCCATGTGCCGCCATGTCTGGACTGAACCGTTCGAGACGACACTTCGCGGACCAAGTTGTCGTGCTGCAGTCGATATGCGATCAGATCGGAGATTGTTCCGACACGGATGTCATGCCTGCGTGAAAATTCGATCAGATCCGGCATGCGGGCCATGGTGCCGTCTTGGTTCAGGATTTCACAAATGACCGCCGACGGGTTCAAGCCCGCCAGCCGCGCCACATCAATGCTGGCTTCGGTATGCCCGGCTCGGACAAGCACGCCTCCACGCTGCGAACGAAGCGGAAAAACGTGCCCGGGCGTGGCAATGTCCTCCGGGCCGGACTGGGGATCAATCGCCACCAATACCGTGCGCGCTCGGTCGTGTGCCGAAATGCCTGTGGTAACGCCGTCGCGTGCCTCGATCGACACGGTGAAGGCGGTTTCGTGACGCGATGAATTCTTGGAGGCCATGAGTTCCAGACCGAGGGCCTCAATGCGCTCCTCCGTCAAGGAGAGGCAAATCAGGCCGCGCCCATGGGTTGCCATGAAGTTGATCGTGTTGGGCGTGGCCATCTGTGCGGGGATGATCAGGTCACCCTCGTTTTCGCGATCCTCGCTGTCAGCCAGGATGACCAGCTTGCCGTTGCGGGCATCCGCCACAATCTCTTCAACCGAAGAGATGGCGCCTGAAAGATCCATGTCGAACACTGCCTACCGCCGGAACTGAAGAATGCGGTCGACATACCGGGCCATTGCGTCCGCCTCGATGTTGAGTTCGGCTCCCAGGGAGGCGTTGCCAAGTGTCGTCACATTTAGCGTGTGGGGAATCACGTTCACGGCAAGCCGATTGTCCCGCACTTCGTTCACGGTCAGCGAAACGCCGTCAAGCGCGATCGAACCCTTCACGGCAATGAACCTTGCCAGACACGGCGGGAATTCCAGCTCGAACCTTTCGCTGTCCTCGACTGCGGTGCGAGTGACCAGCCTCGCCACGCCGTCCACATGGCCGCTGACGATGTGTCCTCCCAGCTCGTCGCCCACACGGACCGGTCGTTCGAGATTTACAACAGCGCCAACGGTCCAGGACCCGACATTCGTCCGCTCCCGCGTTTCCGTCGAAGCGCGAACGTCAAATCCGGTCCGACCTTCACCGGAAAGGCCGACGACTGTAAGGCAGATCCCGGAACATGCGACCGAAGCGCCAATGGTCAGTGGAGACTGCTGTGCATGTGGCACTATGCGGATGCCCAGATCGCCGTTGCCGGTCAATTGTGCGACCCTGCCAGTATCTGTTACAATTCCGGTGAACATGTTCCTGAACTCTTCGATGATCCAATCGGGAACTCCGATGCTGCCCGTTTGCAGGCAGCCGCCGGTGTCCGTTTGAACGACAATTGTGTTTGTGCCAGTTTTCCCTACGGAAGCAGGTGATGGAAGTCGAGAGGGCGCGTCCAGACCGATATGGTGTCGTCACCAACATAGTCAACACGCAACAGGTTGAAGCGGTGGCCATCCCCAACCTGCAGGCAATGGAGATCGCCAACCGAAGGCATTGCATCGCCTCCTAGCACAAGACCTGCGGTGAATCCCACCAAGTCGTCCACCAGATCCTTGGCGATCAACGATGTGGCGACGCGTGGCCCGCCTTCGCAGAGAATGCGGGTGATGCCGAGCATCGCAAGCTTCTTGAGCACATCGTCAAGGTCCAGTCCACCTTCGGGTCCGTGCCTGCACAGAACAAGCCTGGCTCCCAAACTGCTCCATTCCCGAACCGCTTGTGGATTGCAGTCCGTTCCATGACAGATCCAAAGCGGGGCATCGTCGATGGAAGCGGCAAGCTTGCAGCCGGTTGAAATTCCAAGCCGCGTGTCGAGGACAATTCTTGCCGGTGCGCCGACATCGCCGGAAAGGCGGCAGGTCAGGGATGGGTCGTCGGCCTGAGCCGTGCCGCGTCCGACGAGAACTGCGTCGTGCTGCGAGCGCATGACGTGCACGAGACGCCGCGCCGGTCGACCGGTTACCCACTTGCTGTGTCCTGTCCGACAGGCAACCCTGCCGTCAAGCGACATCGCAAGCTTAAGCGTGACCATCGGCCGCCCGACGACGGTCTTGAGCAGAAAACCGCGGTGATCCCGCACGGCACTTTCGGAGCTGCATCCGGCGAAAACCTCAATTCCGGCCGAGCGCAGTCGTTGATGCCCCCGACCTGCAACACGTTGATCGGGGTCCTTCAAGGCGGTCACCACCCGCGACACGCCGGCCTCGACCAGTCGGTCCGCGCACGATCCCGACCTGCCAACATGAGCGCAAGGCTCCAGCGTCACATAGGCAGTGCTGCCGCGGGCACGAATGCCGGCGCTGGCAACGGCAACTGCTTCGGCATGCGGTCTGCCGCCGGGCATCGTGCGGCCTCGGCCAACCATCCTGCCATGGCGAACAATGATGCAGCCGACGGATGGATTGGGCCATGTACGGCCCTGTCCGCGACGGCCGTGCCTTAGAGCGCTGTCCATCCACAGTTCGTCGGATGGGGGCGGGGGCATTGACCGGGACATCAGTCCGCATCCAGAGAGGGGCGCAATTCCGCAACGAACAGTTCAAAGTCGTGAGGATTCTGAAAGTCCTTGTACACGCTTGCGAACCGCACGTAGGCCACCAAGTCGATTCTGGCCAGCGAGTCCATGACAACGTCGCCGATGTACTTGGATTCGATTGTCCGCTCGCCGCGCTCCTCAAGTCTGCGCACAATGCCGGACACCATCTGACTGACTCGGTTTTCATCGAGCCCGCGCTTGGAAAATGCGATTTGGACCGATCTTTCAAGCTTGGACCGATCGAACGCCTCCGGATATCCACCTGACTTGAGGACTATCAAGTCGCGCAGCTGCACACGCTCATAGGTGGTAAAGCGACCGCCGCAGGTCTGGCATTCCCGGCGTCTTCTAACGGCGCACGTGTCCTCCGACGGCCTGGAGTCCTTGACCAGAGTTTCGGAACCGCTGCAATAGGGACAACGCATTGGCCTTCAAGCTCCGACATTCACGTTTTCATGGAGTCCATCGCAGGAAAGGTCGAACTGCGCAGGAACGGCGACCGCCGTCGGCGGGCGCCCAGACTTCACGGGAACGTCAATGCGTGCCAACAATGCTGAACCGGCGCCGATTCGGTCCTCGGAGACATCATGCAAGCCTAGGCAAACAAGCGCAACCGATTGCGCTTGCCGCGTCGGAAGGCGGTCCGCTTCCCGGCTTCAGTCGTTGAGGAACTGGCGCAGGTTGCGGCTGCGGCTGGGATGCTTCAGCTTGCGCAGCGCCTTCGCTTCGATCTGGCGAATTCGTTCGCGGGTGACCTTGAACAGCTGCCCGACTTGCTCAAGCGTGTGATCGGTTGGCACGCCAATTCCAAACCGCATGCGAAGCACGCGCTCCTCGCGCGGAGTCAGGTTCGACAGGACGCGGCAAACCGTGTCGTTGAGGTTGCGCTCGATCGCGTGATCCAGCGGCAGTATGGCCTGCTTGTCCTCGATGAAGTCTCCCAGTTGACTGTCTTCGTCATCGCCAACGGGAGTTTCCAGGCTGATGGGCTCGCGGGCAATCTTGATGACCTTGCGCACCTTTTCGAGCGGAAGCTCCAACTTCGCCGCCAGTTCCTCGGGCGTCGGATCTCGCTTCAATTGAATGTGCAGCTGGCGCGATGTGCGGTTGAGCTTGTTGATGGTCTCGATCATGTGAACCGGAATTCGAATCGTTTTCGCCTGGTCGGCAATCGACCGGGTAATGGCCTGACGAATCCACCACGTCGCGTAGGTCGAAAACTTGTAGCCACGACGGTATTCGAACTTGTCCACCGCCTTCATGAGCCCGATGTTTCCCTCCTGCACCAAGTCCAGCATTTGAAGCCCGCGGTTCGTGCATTTCTTGGAAATCGATATCACCAGCCTGAGATTGGATTCGACCATTTCGTCCTTGGCTCGCCGCGCTTCCCTCTCGCCCGTGCGCACGCGGTCAACCAGCGCGAGAAATTCGCGGTCCTTCGACCCAGGAGGAAGCGCTGGCTGAACCCGCCCCAACGAAGACTTGCCGGTATCGTCGAGATTGTCATCCCTCAGCTTCAGTCCAACGTACTTGCACAGGGTGGCGTATTCGCGGCCTATCTTTGTCGCCGCCTCTCCATGCACCTTCTTGAATTCCAGCCAGCCGCGTCCCTTGATCCTGCCCATGGACCGGTACCAGCTCGGCGACGCCTCGTTGCCTTTCCATTGGCGAAAGAACTCGGTTCGGTTGATCCTGGAGCGATCAACGAGCATCCGCATCCGCTTGCGCAGTTCGAAATGTTCCTTTGCGGCCTCGTGCAACTGGCCGACAAGAGTGCTGATCCGGTTGTTGTTGAGGTTCAACGATCTCACCAGCTCGATCATTTTCGCGCGTTCGCGCCGGTAGCGGCGTTCCTGGGCGATGGTGAATCTTGGCGCCTCTTCAACCCACTTCTGAATCCTCTTGTTCTCAATGTCCTTCAATATCCGGTCTTGGTCATGTATCCTCTTCAGGGTCGCCATAACCGGCTCGCGGACTGCCTGCTCCATTTCGGTTATGGACCAGCTTCCTGTCTGCTGGTCCTTCGCAGCATCGCCGGCTCTGCCCTTGGATGCCGTCCCCTGGCCTGCCGCTTCGTCCTCGTCGATTTCATTGCTCTCCGCTTCCAGGCGCTTGAACTCGTCGTAGGCCACTTCGACTTCGACGATGTCGGAAATCGCGAAAGTCCCGGATTCCAGCTTTTCGCGCCAGGCTGCCACATCCCTGATCGTTGCGGTCGTGTTGAACAGCTGCCCGACAATCCGGTCGGCGTGCTCGGGCTTGACGTTGCCATTGGCGGTAAACACGAAGGAAGGGTACAGCGAGCGGAATTCGCTGCATGTCAGACCCGAACTCAGGGACAGGTCCAGCAGGTCGCGGCGCAGTTCCGCAATTGTGCTCGCAAGCTCGACCGACTTGCCCAGGCGCAGCCAACCTCGACCGGATTGCCGCGAGATGAATGACTGCCAGCCTTCGTCCGGCCTTCGGTTTTGAATTCTCTCCACAAATGCATCCGGCTTGATGCCGTAGTCCGATGCCACCGCGGATGCAGCGCCATTCACCGTTTGCACGTCGGCGCCTAGCTTTGCGAACTTCCGGCTGACCTCGGCGACCCAATCGTCGGCGAAGCGCATGCGTGCGAGCATCGCCGCCAGCGAATCCCGCAAGTTCCTGTAACGAACTCGCCTTTCGTGCAGGGCGGCATCTTCGTTCGCCATGGAGGTCTCGAACATCGGGTCGTAGAGCTCAAGCATCTGTCGACAGACCGAGGCTGCGGACTCCAAGAGTTCAACATGGCGGAAGGTCAGGCTTGGAAGCAACTCGTCGTTCCAGGATTCGTTGATCTCGCCCGGTGTCGAATCGGTTCCGGCTTCCGGCGGCGGACCTTGTTGACGAAGGCTGTCGAGGTCGAACACGGACCAGATGCCTGCGGCTTGATCGGAGACGCGTTGGTGACTGTCTACAATCGCCTGCATCAGGACGGGGCAGCGATGCACGTCCGCAATGAGTTGCGCCTTGGCGGCAATCGGTGAAATCGATGCATTGCGGAACTGGTTGGAGGAAATGTCCTTGCGCAGGCGAATGGGATTGAAGCCCAGCCGCCGGTACATTTCCAAATATTCGCTGCGGAGCGTGGCAAGCTCGGCCTGGGTCTGTTCCGGAAGCGGGGAATTGCCGCGCGCATGCAGCAATGCGCCGTTCAACGTTTCCTGGGAGGGGTCCTCGGCCAGCAGTTCCGCCAGGTGTGTGCGCGTCAGCTTGCTGTTCTTGGCAATGCGAGCGATGCGCTCGTACCAGTCGTTGAAGGTCTTGGTGTTGGAAGCCAGTTCCAGGCGCAGTTCGGTCCTTACATGCGGCTGCAACGGAATTGCCTCGACCCGGTCGCACAGAGCGTTGAATTCGCGGTGGTACCTGTTCTCCTGGGCCTTTGTGAATTTCTTGGACTTCCCAAGGAGATGTTCGATGCGTGCCTTCCACAGCGCGGCAAATGTGTCGTACCTCTTGCAGTACACTTTGAGGCGCTTGCGCATCTGCCTGCGCTGTCCGTCAATCTGGCGCTGGGTAAGCGGCGTCGATCGCTTGTCCGACCTCCTGGATCTGGCCGCCAGTTCGATGTCCACAAAGTAGTCGGGGAGCACGTCGTCCCGGCATACAGCCCTCCCCACTTCCCGCATCTTGACGATCAGAAGTTCGGATCTGGCAAGCTTGCCGTCCAATCTCGAATGTGCGCCAATGACCCTGTTGTATTGCCTGACGCAATCCTGCAGCTTGGCGATTTGTGTCAACGGCACTCCGAAGTTCCGGTTCAGGTTGAACAGGCGTTGCTGGATGTCGTCGAGGTCTGCCGTGAGCTTGGAATACAGCATTTGCCAGGACCGGCCGGGCTGACGGGCCACCTGCTGCAACCAGTCCGGGTCGGCGGCCGTGCTTGCCAGCAGCTTGATCAATGCCTGGGTTTCAATCGACGCCCGGTTGGCAATCGACGCCGACTTGCTTTCGATTGCGTTCAGACGCCGGTGGATGGCGCAGATCGAACCAAGCAGCTGCCGCTTCTTGTGGTTGTTGATGTACAGGGCATTGCACATTTCGGCCAAGACCTTCATCTCGGCGTTCCAGGCGTCCGTCGGCCGGTTGTTCGTTTCGGCGTTCAGCATGAGTCTGCCGCGCAGTTGATCCAGAAACTGGGACTCGAAGCTTTCGAAGCGCTCGGACAGGGCTTCCAGTCTTGACGAAATGCCGGCCTCCACAACCCTCTCAATGTCGACGGCCGGCGGTGAACGCATGGCCTTGAAAGTCGTGTCGACGTCAATCACGTCCCGCAGCGTTGCCTTGTCCTGGATGATTTCCTTGCGCCAGACGCAGATTGCCCGGAATGTCAGCGGACTTGTGCTCAACGCCCTGATCATTTCGTTGCGGCCGGCCTCAATGCGCTTGGCAATTGCGATTTCGCCCTCGCGGGACAACATGTCTATGGCGCCCATTTCGCGGAAATACAGACGCACGGGATCTGCCGGTCCAGGGACGGCGGGCTTGGCTGCCGCGGTTTCGACCAGCGCGTTGCTGCCGCTGTTGGCGCCGGTCCCTTCGGCGCCGCCCGTCCCATTGGCCACGGAGGCGGTCCCATCGGCTTCATCGAAATGGGCGTCGTCTCCAACTGGGCGCTGGGAGCCGGAATCGGCTGCGGGAAGACCAAGCGCAAACCTGATCACATCCTCGGCGTACTTGGCAAATCCGCCAGTTCCATGATCAAACGCATGCAAAGCGTCGTTGAGTGCGGCACGCGCCATTTTCCTGGGTTCGCTGAATTGCGGGTCCAGGTAATCCCCTTCGGACATGAGCGCGGAGATTACGGGTTCCATCAGTTCGACCAGCTCCCGGCGCTTCTCTTTCAAGTCGTCCAAGGCAACGCGCGTGTGGCGCGACAGTTTGCGCAGCTGGCCGACATCCAGTTTGTGCTGGTAGCAAAGACATCGCAGCAGCTTCTGATGCTGTTCCAGCTGTCTTGAAGCGGTTTCCGAAAACTGTTGCCACCGGGGGTCCGCGTTTGTTTCGAGACTTGATGGCAGACGGCTGTCGAGCTCCCTGTCCTGCAACAGTTCGCTAAGCTCGTTCGGCTCAATGCGCGCCGATTCGGCCAAGGCCTGGAGGTCCTCTTCGGACTGCAGAATCTCGGACTCAACCTGCCCGATCTCCGAAGCAAGCCGCTCGACGATCAATGACGGCGCGGGAAACTTTTTGACGACGGCGGCGAGTTCGCCGTGCTCGCGGTTCAGGCGGCGCGACTGGGCAATTGTGTAGCGGGTCGACTTGCCGCTGAGATAGTCAAGTCGCTTGTCGGCCAGCGTTTCGAATTCAAGGTGTCTTCGGGCAAGGGTGGCCAACTGGCGGACCAGCGCCCTTTGAGTCTTTGCATTCAACAGGGAGTGCTTGCGCTCGTCCCGGCTTGCCAGCTTTGCGGCCGGCTCGAACACCGGCGTCCTGGCGCCGTGATGGCTGTTTTCCTTTTTCGCGCGAAGCACGGCGAATTCGTCAACGCACATGGTTGGCGAAATTTCGCCTGCCAGGAGTCGTCCATGCAGCCGCGTAAGTTCTCTCGACAGTTGGGGGCTGCCGCTGAGAACCGAAGAGAGGCGCGATCTGCATTCGGCGATCGATTTGGACACAGGGTCGATCTCGACGTCGCTCGGCAATGCTGACTCGGCCTTCTTGAGCGCCGGTTCGGCCTCGCTTTCGTCAGCGGAATCGGCGCCTTCGTCTTCATTGCCCTGTTGCCAGTCGGTTTCGACATCGTACACGACGCGAACGCCACGTTCCTCGAGCATGTCAACGATGGACTTGGCGGAAGTGTTCTCGGCTTCGGTTGTGTCGAGAGTCGCCGTGATGTCAACATACCTGACCGAATTGTCCTGCTTGGCTTTCAAGAAGAGCTGAGTGAGCTGGTTCTGCATTGGGATTCCACCGACCATATCGTCGCTCCACTGCCGCATCGTGGTAACATGTGCCGCGCGTCTGCCGATGCTGTGCCTTCCCTTGGTCGGCCGCTTCTTGCGCCGCATTCAGGCGAAGGGCGAGTTCAGCCTTTGGCAGAACTGCACGTACTGTATAGCAAATCTACTAGCGGATGCGCTAGTAAAGCCGTTTCGGTGTATTTGGTAACCTTGACACGAAGAATCAAGACTTTGCTGCGCTCTGATCCATTTTCCCGTGGGCTCGATTCGCGGCATGCACGTCGCAGTCGCCAAGTCCGCATTCCATCCTGCGAATGGCGATCAGGTCGAAAGCGCGCTCTTCACCAGGGCCTTCAATTCGTCGAAGACTTCCTTGCGAACCGGAACGCCGTTGCCGGCGACCATGTATTCGTCGTCGCCATCAATGGCAGTGGGCTGAGTTTCGTCAAGGCCTTCGACAGGGGCGGCCTTTCCCGCCACGATCGCGTCCAGTTGCGAAATGTGGGACTTGGGAACTGCAATGCCGTTCTCGAAGACGGTCGCCTCTTCAAGTCTCCCCAGTTCCGCACTGTCCGCGTCGTCGGATTCCAGCTCGAGATCCTCAAGCAGAATCCTGAAGGGCGAGGCTATGGAAGTTCCCGTCTTGCTGCGGTCCAGGATTTCCTCGGCAAGCGCCCTGCGGTGTTCGCTTCTTTTCAATCTTTGTGTCAGATCGACCAACAATTGATCCTTCCTTTCAAAGTCGCTGTCGGCAGCGAGTTGGGGAAGGATTGAAATGTGGTCAAGGCCAAAGACGCCATTGAGAGCGCTGTCACCAAATTCCTCCGTGAGCCTTTCCTTCAGGACCTTGCCGTCTTCAATTCCATCCGTCGCCAGCCTGATGGCGCGTTCGAGGAGAGACTGGAACGTCTGGTTTGTGAATTGCAGGACCTCCAGCTCCCCCATGCGGTGAACAATCAGGCTGGGGTGCAGAATGCAGATTGCCAGCAGCGCCGCCTCGATCAGGTAGGTGTCGGAGACCTGAAGCAGGTTCTCGGTTTGCTTTGCGGATGCCAATTCCTGCTTGTAGAAAATCCTGTAGGGAGGGCTGGTCGGTCTCCATTTGCGCTTGGATCTCCTGCCCCTGTGCACCTCTGCGAAGAACCTGTTGACGAGATACTCTTTGTAGCTGGACTTGACTATCCCGTTCTCGATGAGATTCAATCGTCGGTGAATGTCCGCCCTGATCAAGGCCCTGGTGTCCGGCGACTTCATGTTGCGGCCTCGCAGTTCGCTGAACCACAGGAAATCCACCAACGAAATGCTGCCTTCCAGCAATTCCTCGAACGCCGGTGCGCCGCCGGACCTTAGAACGTCGTCGGGGTCGCAGTCTCGGGGCAGAACGCAAAATTTCAAGGACTTGCCCGGCCGCAACATGGGCAGCGCGACAAGCACCAGCCGCGTGGCGGCGCGGATGCCGGCTTCGTCTCCGTCAAGCGCGATCACCGGCGTTGGGTCCAGCCTCCACAACATTGCAAGTTGATGGGACGTGACTGCCGTTCCCAGGGGAGACACGGCTGCACGAAAACCCGCCTGCCAGAGCGAAACGACGTCAAGGTAGCCCTCGACGACCAGCAAAGGCGACTCGGAGTCGTGCTGTTGGCGTGCACCGTGCATGTTGTAGAGCACGGCACCCTTGCTGAAGATTTCCGTCTTCGGCGAATTCAAGTACTTGGCTGGAACCTCGCTGTTCATCGCCCGGCCACCGAAGGCGATCGTTTCGTCGCCTGCGTTTCCAATCGGAAAGATGATGCGGTCGCGGAACGTGGGATAGATGCCTCCGCCACGATCGGAATGCTTGGCCAAGCCCGACGCGACGATTTCCTGTGCCGTGAATCCTTCAAGCTGAAGCAGCTGGAGCAGAGATGCGTCCTCCGGAGCATATCCAATTCTGAAGCGCTTCAACGCAGCTTCGCGGAACCCTCGGTTGAGGAGGTAGTCCAAGGCACGCCTGCCCTGAGACGCGTGGAGCCTTTCGACAAAGAAGTCCGCCGCGCGCTCGTTGACCTTGATCAGGCGTTGAGAGAGTTGGTACTGCCGCACCTCGCTTGCCGAGGCCTTGGGAATCGTCATGCCGGCTTCGGTCGCAAGAAACTCGATGGCCTCGTGAAAGCGCATTCCGCGCTGTTTCATGAGAAACGTCGTGGCTCCGCCCTTTTCTCCGCATCCGAAGCAATAGTAGGTGCCCCGACTCTCGGTAACGTGAAAGGATGGCGTCTTTTCGTTGTGAAACGGGCAGCAGGCCCAATAGTCCCCTGCACTCGCGCGGGTCTTGGTTTGGTCCCAGTTCACGAATTTGCCGACGATGTCCGAAATCGAAATTCGACTGTTGAGTTCATCAACAAACTGCCGGGGAATGGGCTTCGACATTTTCCTTAACTGGCCCCTAGAATGAATTGCCGCCTTGGTGGCGAATTTCCACACGTTGCATGAGTTCGCCGCTAGACCGGTTGAATAGCAGAATTTCCTGAGAGTCGGTAACAATCAGGTACCAGCTCTCCCCCTGGGTATAGCTGAGCGCTCTCGTTCCTTCCGGGAGATCGATGAATTCGGGCAACTGCAAGGCAGCGCTCGAGCTAAACTCCTTGAAACGGAGTGCGAAAAGCACGACAATCACCACGAATCCAACGATCATTGTTACGGTTAGCACGCCAACCAGTACCTTGAGCCATCTTAAACTTGTCCTGTCGGACAGTGGCGGAGAAGTGTCTTCCATGCAGAGCAGTCCACAAGTCATCAAGGTCATTATCGGGCCAGGCAAACTCAAGCGCCTTGACAGCGCTCTCGCCGAGTTGGTTGCGCTGCAACTTGTCCTTAGCAGAACTCGCATTGCCCAGCTAATACGAGAAGGCGCGGTGCAAGTGCAGGGCGAAACGGTAACCAAGCCGAGCTTCCGGGTGCAACCTGGCCAGCAATGTCAAATCTCTATCACATCTGCCGAGGAATGTGGCCTGGCTGCTGAGGACATTCCGCTTGAGATCGCATACGAGGATCGCCATGTACTGGTTCTCAACAAGCCCCCAGGCTTGGTTGTACACCCTGGCGCCGGCAACCCTTCCGGCACGCTGGTCAATGCGCTGGTCCATTATCACGGCGAGGAGCTGCCCTCGGTCGGAGGGCGTCTTCGTCCCGGAATCGTTCATCGACTCGACAAGAACACGTCGGGATTGATCGCTGTGGCCAAGACCGATCTTGCGATGCAGTCTCTGACACGGCAGCTTGCGTGCCGTTCCATGAGGCGTGCCTATATGGCGGTGGTAAGAGGTGTGCCAGGTCAGTCATCCGAGTGCATGATGTCAACCGACGGTGTGCAGTTTGGAAGCGACGGCAGCATCCGAATCAGCACAATGATCAGGCGCCATTCCAGCCGCCGCACACGGCAGGCAGTTGTCCGCAAGGGGGGCAAGCCGGCCAAGACCTTTCTCAAGGTGCGACAGCGATTGGCCCAGGGAACCTGTTCACTGATTGACTGCGTCCTGGAAACCGGCAGAACCCACCAGATTCGTGTGCACTGCGCCCATATAGGGCATCCCGTAATTGGAGACAGCGTTTACGGCGCGGGCGCCAGGATGTTGCCCGCCAGCGTTCCAGCCGAAATGCGGAACGCCGTGGCTCGCTTTCCGCGCCAAGCCCTGCATGCCTGCAAGCTGGTGTTCGAGCACCCTGAATCTGGCCGCAGGACGACTTGCCTTGCGCCGTTTCCCGAGGACATGCAAACGCTGCTTGGGGAACTGTGGCCACGGAAGTGAGGAGCGAGTTGCTTGCGCTTGAAATTCTTCATCCTGTACCTAACTAAACACCACAGGAACTTTTGGGTCGGATCACGTGACGAAAGAAATCAAGAGCCTGCCGGCGCCAAATCCAAATGCCAGCCTGTCGCTGTACTTGAATCAGATTCGGCAGTTTCCTCTGCTCACAAAGGATGAGGAATACACCTACGGCAAACGCTGGCGCGAGGATGACGACGTTCAGTCAGCCCACATTTTGGTTACTTCTCATCTTCGCCTCGCTGCGCGCGTGGCTCACGATTACCGGGGTTACGGTTTGCCCCTCGCTGACCTGATCGCCGAGGCCAATCTGGGTCTCATGCATGCAGTTCGACGATTTGAACCGGAACGAGGCTTTCGACTGGCGACCTACGCCTTGTGGTGGATTAGGGCGCAGGTTCAGGAGTTCGTGCTGAAGTCCTGGAGCTTGGTGAAGCTTGGAACAACGGGTTCGCAAAAGAAGCTCTTCTTCAATCTGCGCAAGGCGAAGGAACTGATCGGTGTCATTGACAGCGGTGAACTTCGGCCGGATGACGTCAAGAAGCTTTCCAAAATGATGAACGTTCCGGCCAAGGAAGTCAGGCTGATGAACGGAAGGCTGTCCGGTCAGGACTCGTCGCTGAACGCGACGGTTGGTCAGGAAGGGGATTCAAAGCTGGCCTTTCAGGACCTGCTGGTCGACGAATCCGCAGATCATGAAGCCGAATATGCCGAGGAGGACGAAAAGCGGTTTCGCAGGGAATTGCTGAACCAGGCGCTTGAGATACTTGACGCTCGGGAGAAGGACATTCTCATCAAGAGGAAGCTGACCGAGCCGAATTGCACTCTGGAAACCCTGTCAAAGGTTTACAAGGTGAGCAGGGAACGAATTCGCCAGATAGAGGTGCGCGCCTTCGAGAAGGTTTCTCGGCGGGTCGTGCAGCTGGAATCCGAGCAGCGCCGCGCGACCAGGCACTGACGCGGAACTGGCCTGAAACGCCAGGGCAAGCCGGCCGCCACCAAATCCACTCCTGCCAACTTTGTGCTCCGCTGCAGCCGAGCCAAAGGCATTGTGGCATTGAAATCGGCTTCCGTCTGAAACAGCGCGCCGCTGCAGCAATCACGTGAATGTTGCGCTCGCCGGAACCAGCCGTGCAATTGATGTGAGGGTGCCAGGCAAGGAAGACCTGCTTCACGGCATTCAAGTTTCCGACGCTTGCACCTGCCTTGCCGCCTTCCAGGCGAGAAGGCGCGGTACTTTGCGAGCATATCGGAACGAGTTTCGGGTAGTTGCCTCTTGCAGCTATAATCAAGTCTTGAGCCCACAGTGAATCCCCTTCCTGGACAAGGACCAAACGGACCTTGCAGGAGATCATGCGGCTGCGCCCGAGTGAGAGTTGCTGCCTCGGAATACCGAGTGCGCCGGTCTTGTCCTGAACTTCTCTTGGAGCCTGACGCTGTGTTTCACAAGGTCCTCTCAGCACAACTTCATGGATTCCCATGGCCCTGTCTTGGATTCAATATGGTGGGAGCATGAACTTGGTCGAAGAAGCTCGAGTTGCTTGGCACCGGTGCGGTGAGCGGTCGTTTGCGAACATTGCAAAACACAGATCTCCACAAAGGCCAGCCTGAATTCCCAAATGCCAGAGAGTTGGCATGACAATTTGGCGTTGCCTGTCATTCAACACCCGTCATGCGCAACGGAGGAACTGCAAATGAGCGGAAAATCGCGGCACAAGTCCGCAAACTGACGATTGACTGCTCGCAATGCCATTTCGTTGTGCTTTAGAAACCCGGCAATTGTCCGATAGCTCGGAGCTGCCTCCTGGCATAGCCACTTCACCTCAACGTTGCGCCGTGCCTCGGCCGCCAGACGGCGCGAACTCTGCACCCGATGCAGATTGCCGTACAGATACAGCTTCAACAACAAAGCCGGTTCGAAGGCCGGTTGGCCGGCGCCGCTATACGCGTCTGTGTGCCGAAATCCCAGCGCCGCCAAGTCCAATGCATCCACAAACTCATCGATCACACGCACAGGACTGTCCTCGGCCAAGCATATTTCAAGAAACTGCGGAAGCAGCATCATCTCGCTGCGCGGCCGCACCTGCTGGTAGCGTCTATTGACCATCAACTGATCCCCCATCAATGCCCTACTCGAATCACACAAATCCAGCCATGTCATAGCCGATCTGGATGGCCCTGAACTGGTACAGACCCCGCAACATCACCACAGGACCGGGCTTGCCATAGTAGCCGGTCCAGCCGCCCAGTCGCGCACAGACCCATGAAGCAAAGGCCAGCGACCCTCGCGGGTGCGGATTCTTCCGCTTCTCCGTCTTCCCCTCCAGCGTTTCCGACACCGCCTCCAGCGCCTCGCGGTCCTCAGTTTCAAACATATCCTCAAGCGGCCGCCTGCCGGCGCCGTCGCGCTCCTGCACAAGCTGCATGCAGGAGACGCCGGCAACCAGCGTCATCGCACTCAGCACAGAAAGGGCGCTGCCTCGATCGTTGCCCGCTTTATGTCAAAGCCACGCGTTTTGACCGTTCTGGACAGCTGCTCAACTGTCCAGCGCTGACGGTAAAGACGGGCAATCCAAAGCGCCGCCTCGAATTTCTCTATCCGGTGGCTGGTCAGCAAACGCCAGCGGGAACGCCAACAACGCCGCTGAGCGCCGACCTTGAGATTCCTCAGTGACTTGCGCCCAATCGTTGCCGCTCCGCCGATGTCCAATGCGAAGGTCGTGCTCCGGAAACCAGCAATTTGCGCGGTCCTCGAATTCAGGCCTTTCCGACTGGAGGTCCAAGTGAACTCGGAAAGGCACTCTCAGAGTGTTGCTTGCATACATGGTCCGTTTCTCTGTCTGGACCAGTTTGGTATCACGGTCTTCAGCGCAGGCCGGTTTGAAGCTCAAGCCCGAAACAGGCAACCCATTCTCCCATTGCAAAACTTCTCTCCCAATGCGCATGTCCAATGCATCCAGCAAAGTGCGTCGTTCCTGCTCAACGGTCCTTGCATCGCCACCGAACGGGACCGCAGTGATCCTGACAGAATCGTTGGCGTGCAATGTATCGGACACAAAGTCGGACATTCCCTTGATGATGCATGTGCACAACTCGAACGTTCTCCTCAACCGGTCCGCGCATTCGGATGCAGTCGCGGTGAAGACCTGACTTCAAATCCGCCTTGTTCCCAAATGGGCGCAGACTGGATTCGCCGCTCGCTCGCCTGCATTGTGGGAATTGTGCAATGAGGGAGGAACAAGCCTGTCTCCAAGTCTCGACCGACAACGATTGATTCCTGATTCCCTGGCGTGATCGAAGGGGAGGAGCTCAAGATTCTCGGGAAATGATTGAAGTTGGAGGGCAGTTCCTCGAAGCGCCTTTCAAATCACTCGGAAGATGCTGCGCCTCCATGCTCGCAGGCGATGAAGAAAGACATGGCAAATTGCCGCGATTGAGAATCAATCCCGGCAACGTATGTAACAATGCTCTCGGAGCCGGCATCCTCGACCCAAGACCCGCCACCTCTTTGCGACAACACCTGGACCAACAGAAACATGCTCGATTGGTGCAGGCTGCCGAGACATGGTGCAACGTTTCACGGTCGGGGCAGCGAAGGAATGCGCATGATGCAGTTCAACGGAGCGGCCGATTCAACACCGTTGGCGAATGCAGCCCAGCCGAGGATGGCCTGAAGCGCAGCGTCCCCTTTGCTGCCGGCGCCTGCAGTGTTTGGCAGCGCATTTCGTTCGGACTGCTGTCGGCAGCCAGTGTCCTCGTGACTTGCCTGCACCACAAATCGACATCTGTTGCCAAGAACAAAAATAGAACATATATGGAACATCCATGAACATAAGAGACATTGTAGATCAATCGCTCAAGACCCGCGCGGCGACAACCCTGCTGGATGACATGACCTTCACGGTTGCCAGAGCTCATGAAATTTGTGGCGGCGCAAGGCGAACACTGGCGCTCCTGGCGGCGATGAAGGCAACGGGAACTGTCTTGTGGATCGCCTCACGGCGACAGCGATGCCGGCTCAATCCAGAGGGATTGCTTGACTGGTTCAATCCCGGCCGGCTGATTCTGGTGGCAGCCAACCAGACGGAAGATATCTTTTGGACTGCCGAGGAATCGCTGCGCAGCGGCATTGTGCCCCTGACTGTGCTCGATCTGCAGAGGCCGGCCGCCTTGACACCGGTGCGGCGCCTGCATCTGGCAGCGGAGGCCGGGCTGGAAAGAGGGCAGGCGTTGCCGCTTTGTCTCCTTCTGGCGCCGGGCAGGGGAGGCGCCATGGGGGTGGAAAGCAGATGGCTTTGCGAGTGCTGGCACAGCCGAACGGCAGACCGGTGGCATGTGGAGCGTCAGCGGGCGAGGGGACAGCCACCGGCCAACTGGACAGTTACCCGCAAAGGAGGCAAATGGCGCGCGTGTCCACAGGAATATGAGATGCAGACGACCGACGACGGACAGGCGGCGCTGCATGCCGCCGGTGCGAGGGCCGTCGGCAACCCGGGATTTGCCGCAGCGCCGGAATGCCAGGGGCAGATGGCCTCCGGACGTCAGGCTTCATTCTGAAAGCCATCGTGCCAATGCCTTGCGAGGGTCCGTGATGTCCTCAATCGAAGTGTACCAGTATTCCCTCCAGTTCGCTTCGGGCAGACCGCTGAACACCATCAGATTCAAGGGATACTGTTCGCTGTCCGTGCACCTGCGAAAATCGTCACGGAACAGAAAGGTTGGCTTGCCCCACGCAATCGCCATGCCAAGCTCGACCATGACGCCTTCGTCCGGAGGACAGCCATTCACGATCGCAAAGGTGCCGTCCGAATCGCGCACGTCGCACAGGTCACGCTGTCCGACTTGATAGGCCCAACCTCTTGCGCTGAAATCCACTTGGTTGTTTCTTGCAAAAGGCTCCCATACCTCTATACCCATGCCTTCCAGAATTGCTTGGATCTCGGGCAGCAGAGTCGCCCTTTGTTGCGCCGAAAACCCGTAATGGTTGGCAAGGTAGAGTGTTTTCCTCGGTTTGTTGTTCACCGTTTCCTCCTATGCTGTCATTTCCTGAACAGTTCCTGTTCTCTGTTCGCCTTTCCACCACGCCGCATGGCGGGGAACCCAGGTGTCACGCATCATGAGCCAGTCGCCGGCAACCATCGTTCAAGCCGATGACTCGCACGCCGCCGAAATCGCGCGGATCTGGAACCCCATCATCGAGGGCAGCGAAGTGACCTTCAACAGCGCCAAAAAGACGCCGGAAGAGATTGCGGGCATGATCGCCGAAAAACGCCGCAAAGGGGTTCCCTTCCTCGTCGCCTGTTGTCCAACGGTCGCAGGATTTGCAACCTTCGGGCAGTTCCGTTCGGGTGTCGGCTACCGCAGAACCATGGAACACACAATCATTGTCGCACCGGAGGCTCAGGGACAGTCGATGGGCAGAATGCTCATGGAGGGGCTCGAAGCCGCTGCACGGGCGCAGGACGTTCACTCGATGATCGGGGCAATCAGCGCGGCAAACGACGCCGGATTGCGGTTTCATCTTGCGCTCGGCTATGTGGAGATCGCCAGATTGCCAAGTGTCGGCTACAAGTTTGGCAGACATTACGACCTCATTCTCGTGCAGAAGCTCCTGCAAGCGTGAGTGGGTGGTTCAACTGAGGTCTGCGCATTGGACTGCTTCCCCGCCAGCATCAAACGCCGGAGCTCCGTGAATTCGTCGCTTTGAGCATTGGCTGGCAGCGCCGCAAGTCCTGCTGCATGGCAAGAAACTGCCTGGGAGGCATGCGCAATGAAATCCCAGTGGGCTTGCAAGCATGTTCAAGGAAGCAAATCCGGTGTACCGTTTGCGACTCCATCCGCTTGGGTTTAGGGTCATGCAGTTGGGGAATTCCAATGGGATGCGCGACAGTCATGCGTTTGGACAGGACGCACAACCTGCTTCAATGTCAATGGGAAGCATGCAGTTCGGCAGCAAGTCGGAGGAACGCATGACTGCGAATTCAGGTTCGGCAAGTCTTGACGGCAGGCACAGCCTTGCACCATCCAAAGCCAACCAGATCGCTGTCGTGCCGAACGCCGGCACGCAGTTGCGCACGGCGGCGTGGCTCGGTGCGCGAGATGGCCTGCCGCTGCCGCGCATCATCCAGAAACCGCGGTTGGCGAGTTCGCAGCCGGACTTCGACAACCGAGAGTCGAAAGGCACGCGCAATCCGGCGAGGAAGCCAGCGCCGCTGCCGGCGCCAGTCGAGGTCCTGTTTACGGCTCGCGCAGTTCCAGGCGCGCGTTCGGCGCATTGACTGAATTCGAAACGCGACGATCATGAAGTGGCACAAATGAGTTCGATCTGGAAAACGGTCAGCAAGCTGTATCCCAGGAGAATGGAGGGCGCGCTGGGATTGCGCAGCGCGTTTCGGCGCGGGATGCGATATCCCGACAGGCGGGTTGGATTCACGATAGCCGTGGTTGCGTTGGGCGCAAAGCTGGCCAAGGTCGACGGAACAGTGACACCGGAGGAGGTGACGGCCTTTCGCAGGCTGTTCAAGGTGCCTGAGTCGGAACAGAGGAACATTGCAAGGGTTTTCAACTACGCAAGCAAGACGGCCATCGGGTATGAACACTATGCGCGGTCCGTGTGCCGCGCCGTGGGACCGGGGAGCAAGATGCTCGAGCACCTCGTCGAAGGACTGTTCTACATCGCAACGGCCGACGGAACGCTCAGCTACCCGGAACGGCGCTTTCTGATTCGCGTGAGCACAATTTTCGGACTTTCCCGAAAGTCTCTCAGAGCGAGGCTGCGATACTACGACATGCAGGTGGGCGGCAATCCCCATCGGATTCTCGGAGTGTCGGAGTCGGCGTCGCTTGACGAGGCAAAGAGCGTCTGGCGCAAGCGGGTGAAGTCCTGTCATCCCGATGTGCTCACGGCGGCTGGTGTGCCGGAGGAGGCGATCAGGATCACCGGAGCGCGCCTGATTCAGTACAATCAGGCTTGGGAAGCAATCAAGGCGATCCATCAGGAACGAGAGTCGGCGGAGTGAATCCGGAATTTCCGCAGCAACTTGCAGGAGCTTTGTCCGTCCCGGCCGGGCCGGCCAACTGCGAACATCCTTCCGCTGCCAAGCCCGACGAAGCGTGAAGACGGGAGATTCCTGACAAGTGCTTCAATACGCGGTGAAACGATTCCTGTCCCTGTGCGCAACGCTGATTGCCTCTAGCCTAGTGATCTTCGCGGTTGTCGAGGTCATTCCCGGCGACCCTGCCTCCTTCATGCTTGGACTGAACGCGGCGCCGGACACGGTGGCGGCGCTGCGCGAGGAACTGGGCCTGTCCGGCAGCCTGCACACGCGTTACCTGGACTGGATAGGCGGCATGCTGGTTGGGGATTTCGGAACGTCCTACACCTACCGAGTTCCTGTGGCAGAACTGGTGGCCGCCCGAGTGTCCGTTTCGTTGCCCCTGGCGCTGTATGCCCTGATTCTGTCGACCGCCATCGCGTTTCCCATCGGCATTGTCGCGGCATCGCGCCGTGGAGGCCTTGTGGATGTTGGCATCATGGGCTCGACGCAGCTGGGCATAGCGGTGCCGAACTTTTGGTTTGCCATGCTTCTGGTGCTGTTTTTCGCGGTGGGGCTTCGGTGGTTCTCTGCCGGCGGCTTCGCCGGATGGGACCAGGGGTTGCTGGCAGGTCTCAAGTCGCTGACGCTTCCGGCCTTTGCCCTGGCCGTGACACAAGCTTCGATCCTTGCGAGGATAATGCGTTCGGCGCTGATCGACACGCTGGAGCAGGACTTCATTCGCACGGCCCGTGCCAAGGGCCTGACGCGCCGCCAGGCAATGGCCAGACATGCGCTTCGCAATGCAATGATACCGGTTCTCACCATTGTCGGGCTGCAGTTTTCGTTCCTGCTTGCCGGCGCGATAATCATCGAGAACGTGTTTTTCCTTCCCGGGCTGGGCCGCCTTGTCTTTCAGGGCATAACGCAGCGCGATCTTGTCGTCGTTGAAAGCGTTGTGATGTTGCTGGTCTTTGCGGTCATAGTTGTGAACTTCATGGTCGACATCACCTATGCGCTTGTCGACCCGAGACTGAGAATTCGCTCGTGAAACTGCCGGTGCAGCTGACCGCGGGCGCTGCCCTGGCCGCCATCTTCGTTGCGGCGGCGCTGATATCCTTCCTGTGGACTCCCTATCCGGTGGAGGATCTCAATGTCAGCATGAAGTTGCAGCCTCCCAGCTCGGCGCACTGGCTTGGCACCGATCATCTCGGGCGCGACATGTTGTCGATGTTGATGGTCGGCTCGCGGATTTCCATCGAGGTGGCGATCGTCGCAGTCGGCATCGGAATGCTGCTCGGCGTGCCCCTCGGGCTGGCTGCCGCAGCCAGGCACCGAAGCGGCTTCGACGAGATCATCATGCGCACCAACGATCTCGTGTTTGCCTTTCCGGCGCTTGTCATTGCCATCCTAATCACGGCGGTTTTCGGGCCTTCGGCGTTCAACGCGATTCTCGCCATAGGCATTTTCAACATACCAGTGTTTGCAAGGGTAACCAGAGGCGCGGCGCTGAGCGTATGGACACTGGACTACATCCTGTCGGCGCGTGTGGCAGGCAAGGGGACCGTGCGGATTTCGATCGAGCATGTGCTGCCAAACATCATGAACCTGCTGGTCGTGCAGGGAACGATTCAGTTTTCGCTTGGCATTCTGGCGGAGGCAGGTCTGGCCTATGTCGGGCTTGGCGCCCAGCCACCCGTTCCCAGCCTTGGCAGAATGTTGGCCGATGCCCAGACGCTGATCTACACGGCGCCGCGGCTGGCTGTGGTTCCAGGGCTGGCGATCGTGTTGACGGTGCTTGGCCTCAATCTGCTTGGCGACGGGTTGAGGGATCACTTCGACCCGCGCATTCGGAGAGCGCGGTGATGCCCCTGCTGACGGTTGACGGCCTTGACCTCTCCATTCATGGAACTTCCGTGCTCGAGTCGGTGTCCTTCGAAGTCAGGCGCGGCCAAACGTTTGGATTGGTGGGGGAGTCCGGGTCCGGCAAGTCCCTGACGGCGCTGTCGCTGGTGAATCTGCTTCCCCGCGGCTCAGTGCGCCAGGGCAGCGCGATTCTAGAAGACAGGGACCTGTTTTCGCTTGACGAAGCCGCAATGTGCGCCGTGCGTGGACGCGACGTCGGCATGATCTTTCAGGAGCCGATGACGGCCCTCAATCCGTTGCGTTCCATTGGAGACCAAGTCGCCGAAACCCTGATCGTTCATGGCGGATTCTCGCGCCGCGAAGCCCGTGAAGAGGCTCGCGGGAAACTTGAGCGCGTGGAGCTGCCGACAAAGCGGTTTCCGCCGAGCATGTTTCCGCATGAACTGTCGGGAGGGCAGCGACAGAGAGTGTGCATCGCGATGGCAATCGCCCTGCAACCAAAGCTGCTTGTCGCCGACGAACCCACAACGGCGCTCGACGTCTCGACCCAGGCACAGATCTTGACCTTGCTCAAGTCGCTGGTCGAGGAGGAAGGCATGGCGCTGATGCTCATCACGCACGACCTCGCCGTGGTGTCCGAAATGGCCGACGCAGTGGCGGTCATGCAAACCGGACGCATTGTCGAGTCGGCGCCAACGGAGCGGCTGTTCCGCAGAATGCGACACCAATATACACGGCGCCTGCTCAGCGCTTCCTTTCATCGTCCCGAGCGTAGTGAACGAAGGGACAGCGGCGAGCCACTGTTGACGGTCGAGAACGCCATTCGCAGCTATCGGCTTCCAAAGGCCGGCCTGTTTTCCCGGCCCGGCAGCTTGAAGGCCGTGAACGGCGTGAGCTTTTCACTACAAAGAGGTGAAAGCCTCGGTCTCGTTGGCGAATCCGGATGTGGCAAGTCCACGCTGACGCGTGCCATACTTGGGCTCGACCCGCTTGAAAGCGGACGCATCCTGCTGGATGGCTCGCCAGTCCTGGCGGGTAGGCACATGCCGAATTCCCTTCGACAGCGCATGCAGATCGTGTTTCAGGATCCCTATGGCTCGTTCAATCCACGGCACCGTGTCGAGCGTCTGGTTGCCGAACCGCTTCATCTCGCCAATGCCGGCGCCAGCGCCCGGCGTCGCCGCGAGATTGTGGCTGGCGCGCTGGAGGAGGTCGGACTGTCGGCCGCCGACATGGCGAAATACATCCATGAGTTTTCCGGGGGTCAGCGTCAGCGAATTGCCATCGCCAGGGCATTGGTCACGCGTCCTGATCTCGTCGTCCTGGACGAGGCCGTATCGGCGCTTGATGTATCCATGCGCGCCCGAATACTGGATCTTCTCGCCGACATTCAGTCCCGGCTGCAGCTTTCCTACCTGTTCATAAGTCACGACCTGACTGTGGTGCGGGCGATAACGGACCGCGTCCTCGTCATGCATGCCGGAGAGATCCTGGAGGAAGGCGATACGGAGAGCGTGTTTCGGAGCCCAGTGCACGGATACACGCGCCATCTGCTCGACGCCGCCCCGAGCATACCCGTGTCATGGCGAGAACAGGCCGTGGCTCGATGAGGCGCGGCCTTGCATGCCCCGCGATCGGCGCTGCGCCGCGCTCGGATTCAGAGGAACGGGATCCCGGTTTGGGTTTCCGCCAGATGACCTTGCCGCAGGCGGATTCCTGGAGCCGTTGTCAGCCGGCGCTTCCGGTGGAGGGATCCAAATCGTTTGCCACGAGGACATCCAGCGCACTCTCGTAGTCCTGTTCCCTGACAAGCAGTCGCTTGGGAAATATGCCAATGTTTCCTTCGAGCACGTTCATGTGCATGTCGAAGACAAAGCAGTCTATTTCCTCGCCCTGGAGCAGGGCTTCGGCAAATGCGATCACGGTTGGATCATTTGCACGCAGAAGTTCTTTCATGCCAAAATTCCGATTTTGTTGCCAACCTGCCAGTGTGTGGTTTGGCAGCCTCTTGACCCATTGCTTTTGGCCCGGCTGCCAGGGACTGACGGTGATTGGCTTTTGCCGGCAGGAGCGCCGGTGGGCGTTCCTGCCGAATGTGCCTTGACTACTCCGTCCAGTGGACCTCCGTGAGATCATTCGCCTGAGTTGGCGAATTCGCCCACAGGCCCACGATCTTGGAGTTGGCGACGCCAAGCTTGGCCAGCTGAAACAGATAGCCGTTGACGTAGTCGTCAGCGATCATTCGCTGCGCCGCATGCAGCAATTCAGTGCGGGCTTCCACATCCGAAGTGACCGCAAGCTCGGCGATCAGGGCCTGGAACGCCGCGCTGTCGTACTGAAAGTAGTAGTCGGGTCGGGCGTAGATGCCGATGTCGTTGGGCTCGGTATGGCTCACGATGGTCAAGTCGTAGTCCTTGCCGCGAAACACCTGCTCGAGCCACTGTGCCCATTCAAGGTTGCTGATTTCGGTCGAAATCCCCACCTGACGCAACTGTGCCGCCACAATTTCTCCGCCTCGGCGGGCGTAGCTTGGCGGAGGCAGCATCAATCTCAGAGTCAGGCCGTCAGCGTATCCGGCTTCGGCAAGCAGCTGGCGTGCCATTTCGGGATCATGAGCGGACTGCTCGGTCAAGTCGAGATAGTCCGGGTTGTGGGGAGCGAAGTGCGTTCCGATCGGCGTGCCGAATCCGAACATTGCCCCGTCAATGATTTCCTCGCGGTTTATTGCATGGGCTATCGCCTTGCGAACGCGGACATCCTGAAGATGCTCGGCCTTGTTGTTGGTTGACAGGATGGTTTCTCCTTCCGTCGACCCCACAATCACGGAAAAATTTGGATCTCCCTGAAACATCGTCAAAGTTTCCGGACTCGGGAAACCCGGGAAGGCGTCAATGTCGCCTGCCATCATGGCGCTGAAGGCGGCGGTTGGATCGGAGATGAACTTGAACGTCGCCGATGCGAGCGCCACTGGTTCGCCCCAATAGCTGTCGTTGCGAACGAGTTCGATCCGGTCGCCTTCAATCCATTCCTTGAAAGCGAACGGTCCAGTCCCGATCGGATGGTGGGGCGCATTGTCGGCGCTCGCTGGATCCAGAATGATGGCATCTCCCCAAGCCATGTTGGTCACGAACGTGCCGTTGGGGTTGGCAAGCGTAATCTGAACCGTAAGCGGGTCGATCACCGCAACATCTGAAATTCCGGCGAACAGCGCCTTCTGGGCATTCGTCGAATCCTCGCTGCGCGCCCGGTCCAGCGAAAACTTCACGTCGGACGCATCAAGCTCGCTGCCGTCGTGAAACGTTACGCCGGAATGCAAATGGAATGTGTAGGTAAGTCCATCGTCGGAGATGTCCCAGGACTGGGCGAGCGCCGGCCTGATTGAACCGTCGGGTCCATACCGGGTCAAGCCTTCGAAGACATTGGCGTACACAACCTCGTCGATTGCCGCGGCGGCGCCGCCAGTCGGATCCAGGTTGGGCGGCTCCAACTGCATTGCGAGCACAATCGAATCCTTGGCGGCCTGAGCGGCGCCGCTGACTGGAACCATTGCGAACAGCACAATTGCAAGCCGGGCAATTTGGCGTTTTGTCATTCTAACTTCTCCCGTTTTGGTTAGCTTCGATCAATGTCTTGGGTTCAAGAGGCTTTCATGGGACGGACAACAGTCTGGCCATGGTCTGCGCCATAATCGTGGCGCCGTCGATCATGTCATCCACACCGATCCATTCATCGGGCTGATGCGCCAGATCCAGGATACCCGGACCATATGCAACGCAGTTCGAGATTCCTGCAATCCTGTCGAAATGTTTCTGGTCATAGGTGCCGGGCGACACCACGTGCTCGGCATCGACTCCCAGGACCGTTTGGATGGAATTCCCCAGGGCCACGGCTACAGGCGAGGCCTTGTCGGCAAGAATTGACGAAACTGCGAACATTTCCGTCAGTTCGTAGTTGAAGCCTGGCCTCTTGCGGCGGACATTCTCGAGAATCTCCACGAGTTCCGCCTTGACGCTCGAAATGGATTCCACTTCCAGAAAGCGTCTATCCACCGTTATGCGGCATCTGTCGGGAACGCAGGAGGCAAGAAATCCGCCGTTTTCTTCGGAACGACGCCAAGAGGGCTGTCCTCCATGAATGGAGTTGATGTTCAAGGTCGAACGACGGGCTTCCTCCGGCACAACCGGCATACTGGTCCTTCGCTGGTCCAGACGCGGCATCAACTCCAATTCAAGTGCATCAAGCACTGCGCCCATGTGACGAACGGCACAGTCCCCCAGGAAAGGCATGCAGCCATGCGCAATCCGTCCGAAGGTTTCGATTTCAACCCACAGCACGCCGCGGTGACCAAGGCAAATCCGGTTCTTGTTCAGAGGCTCGGGTATGATCACGTGCTGAACGCTTTCCCGCGAGATGTAACCGTTTTCGGCAAGCCAAGCCACGCCGGCGTAACCGCCAGATTCCTCGTCGCATGTGGCGGAAATCTCTATGGCGCCGGCATAGTCGGGAACACAGGCCAGAAACGCCTCGGCGGCGACAATCGACGTCGCAAGCCCTCCCTTCATGTCGCAGCTGCCGCGCCCGTAAATTTTGCCGTTTTCAATTGCGCCGGCAAATGGATCCCGGGTCCAGTCGCTTCCGGCCGGAACGACATCGACATGTGAATTGAAGTGAATGCAGTCGCCTCCGGGTCGCCCGTCGTGCCGTGCCAGGAGATTCCATCGAGGGTACTGTTCGCAGTCGCCAATGGCGCCCTTGGCACGAACCAGTTCGACTTCGAAGCCACTGCCCTGCAGGCGCTCCTCCAGGAAACGGCAGATTCCAATGTAGTCGCGACCTGGCGGATTGACGGTCGGGAAGGCAATCAGATCGCGGGTCAGCCCGACCAGCGAATCACGGCGCTGTTCAACTGCGTCATGGAGTTCGTCGTACAAGTGTGCCATTCACTTCCCTTCGATCGCGGCTCGGTTCAACAATGCGCCGCAGGTTGCACCGTCTACGCCGTTGCAAGTCTTTGGAGATGTGCCATATGGTTTGCAACAAGATATTGGCATCGTGCTCGCTTGCTGCATGTTCCGTCGATTGCCCTTGAGGAGCGCCCACGATCTTCAGCAATGTGCAAGCCGTGCAGTTCCGGGAGGAGATTTCGAAGCGGATTCACGAACCGGAGGACTTGCCTGTGAGAGAGCGGGATGACATGGGCAACCTCATTATGTAAACATCCTCGACACACACCCGTCAACGTGCCTTGACCAGGATCGGATTTGCCGCATGCGTAAACTTAGGATTGGGATCCTTCTGGTGCTGTTTGCCAGCTATGTCGCGTTCCTGAACTATACTCTGCCTTCAAATGACGTTGTCAAAATTGTCGGAACGGAGGTGGTTCGAACGGAGGTGCCGGATCGCGCGCTGTTTTGGGTCAACAGGTCGCCTGCAGTTGATTCAGCCGGAAATCGCGACATCAGGTTCATCAATGCGGTTTTTCCCAACGAAAAGTCCAGAGTGTACCGAAACGAGGATACGGGATGGCGTTGGCCGCCCTACCTGAAGTTCGACAGCGGCAACCTTCAAGCCGAAGCGCAGAGATTTGTTGGCGGCGAGGAGTGGGCGGTGGTCAGACACTATGGATGGCGCATCACCACCATGTCGATCTATCCCAACGCGCTTAGCATTCGGAGCATCGCCTCGCCATCGGATGCAGGCATGAACTGGATGAGGTATGTCCTGTTCGCCGTGGGCACCATTTTGGCGCTGATGGTTTGGCGGCTTTCGGTGCTGTTGCGGGAATGGATTGTCGACCGTTTTCAGTCAATGCGCGCTCGTTTGTCCAGGAAGTGACCTGGTTCGTGTCGTCACGGGTCGGCGAGGTGATGTCAGGCAACTCTCAATCGATCCTTTGACTGATCCGGTTGCGGCTGCATGTGCCGTGTCTTGGCGGTTGGGTGTGGGAGCTTGACAGTCCCAGGGTCGAGCCGCCATTGCAGTTGCACTTGAATCAGGGCGATGGCGCACTCAAAGCCCATTGTTCACATCCGCTGCCATCTTGATGCCGCTCGTCTTGTTTCGTCCGACTCACGGCAAACTTGGTGTGACCATGGAAGGCTGGGACACCTGCAAGCTTCAGGAACGTGCCGTCATGTCACTTCAATGCAGTAGGCCATAAAAGCTGCGGATGGCGGCGGCAAACCGCTCGATGTCACTGTCGGTATGATGAAGGTGCAGCACAAAACGCATGGCTGGCGCCTTGCGTGTAACCAGAAAGCCGTTCTCCTCCAAATGGTCGCACAGCGCCGCATGATCACCTGGGTCAGGAGTCAGAAAGACCATGTTAGTGTTCTGCGCAACTCGCACGTCCTTGTGTTCCACAAGATTGTCCAGTTTGCTTGCCAGGCTTCTCGCCCGTCTGTGGTCCTCAACAAGCCTGTCTACATTGTTGTCGAGCGAGTAAAGTCCAGCTGCCGCAATGATGCCGCTCTGCCGCATGGATCCTCCGAGGATTTTCCGGTTCCGGCGAACGAGCGGTTCGAGTTCGGAGTTGCAGGCAAGCATCGTGCCGGCGGGCGCTCCAAGCCCCTTCGAAAGGCATACGGAAACTGTGTCGGCAATTGACGCAAGTTCACTCACGTCAACCCCAAGCTCTGCTGCGGCATTGAACAGCCGGGCGCCGTCCAGGTGCACCGCGAGACCGTGCTGCCGAGCCCGATCGGAGACCTCTTTCAATCGCTCCAGACCTATTGCGGTTCCAGAGACCGTGTTCTCAAGGCACAGCAGTCGACTGCGTGGAAAATGGGGGTCGTCTGGCTTGACAGCGGCGGTGACATCATCCGGGGAAACGCATGAATCGTCCTGCACCGGCAAGGCACAACAGGACACGCCTCCAAGTACCGATGCACCGCCTGCCTCGTAGACCAGTGTATGGTAGCTCGCGCCGGCCAGCAATTCGTCGCCGCGTCCACAATGCGAGAGTATTGCGGCAAGATTGCTTTGAGTTCCTGTCGGAAAGAGCACAGCGGCCTGCTTGCCAACAGTTTCTGCAAACCGTTGTTCAAGGAGATTGACCGTGGGGTCGTCCCCATACACATCGTCGCCCACTTCAGCCTGCGCCATGACAAGACGCATTCCTTGCTCCGGCTGTGTGACGGTGTCACTCCTGAAGTCGACCATCCTGTTAAGGCGTGCAGCGTCAAGGTGCTGCTGCTGAATCATGGCTGACATGGCTATCCCACGAAAATGCTGCGATGGATCGAATTGCTGCCCAAACCGGTGGAACCGATCTGGCTGCATCCGGAGTTTCGCCCCGACACGAGGCGGATTGCAAGCGGTTTTGGAGTCCGGCAAGCTTCAGTCGATGCATGAACTGCATTCGACATGAGCTTCCAGCGGACAACGCCGGGTTGAGCGGCAACAGATCATGACCTGCGAGGCCACTTGTTCTGTGTGGAATTCGCAATTCTCGTTGTTGATATTGCGCAGTCAATGTACTACTTCTGAACCGAACACATTTTCCAAACCTGAAGCGCGGAGAGCGGTAATGAGAGTAACTGGAATCGCTGTTGGCTGTCTCTTGGTGGTCGCCTTGGCGGCATGTCAGGCGACGCAGCAGCAGCAGAACGCGGCCGTCGGCACAGTGGCTGGCGCAGCAATTGGAGCCGGAATCGGCAGGGCTGTGTCAAACGAAGAGGACAAGACGGAAGGGGGCCTCGTAGGAGGGGGCGTCGGGGCATTGCTCGGCAATCTGGCGGCCCAACATATGACACCAAATCGCACTCAACCGACTCAGACTGCTCCCGCAGCACCGGCACCTCAAGCGTCGGCTTCCGCAATTGGGGACCCTGCGCAGCGTGCAATACAATCCGCGCATGAGTATGCCGTTCAGCAAGCCCTTAGCTCAAATTCAATTCAGAATTGGAACGCCGGCACTGCAAGCGGAACAATCTATCCGACAGGATCCTGGACAGAGCATAACTTGACCTGCAGATCCTTCGATTCGACCTGGCGTGACAGAGGCCAGCAAGGCACAGTCTCAGGTTCCAAGTGTCGCCAGCCGGACGGTCACTGGAAGTAGCGTCCTCACGCAACCGTCAGCTTGCCAAGGCTGACAAGACAGCGAAAGTCGTTCTCTTGGAGACTCGCAAGTGTCCGGTTCCATCCGCAGTCGCTGCACTGCGGGTGGACGACGGCTTTCGTCACCACATGTTGAAGCCGTGACTTCCCGGTTCCCGAAGATCTGGCAGTGTGCTTTTGGACAGGTCAAGAGGTCCTGAATGGCCGATCACACCTTCATCATGTTGGTGGAAGGACGAAGGCCCCAGCCATGGATGCACATGCTCTTTGAGCCAACCTGTGCTTGCTGGTCTAGCCTGAATTCACATCTGGACAAGTTGGCATGACAATTTGGCGTTGTCGTTCGATCAGAGGAACCGGATCTTCAGCTGCCGATTGTCCAGCCAGGGGATCGTCTGTTCCCGCTCGGCGTAGCCGGAGGCGAACAGGAGTTGGTTGTTGGCCCGCCGTCCAATTGTGACGATGATCTCCTTGGGCGTGATGTCGACGGTGGCGCTGGCATTGACGAACTTCCTGAACAGGGTTCTGGCTCGGGCGCTTTCCGTCTCGGGTCCCAGCCG
>MKWU01000861.1_pt1 | contig 56447 bp, 46 predicted proteins | sample 809101 | NCBI WGS metagenome assembly MKWU01 (sample SAMN05860141, study PRJNA318959) | sponge metagenome | host: Aplysina aerophoba | place: Slovenia: Piran, Adriatic Sea, Gulf of Piran | collected 2013-05-07 | reverse complement strand
ACTGCCCCAGAACCAGATTACTCGCATCACCCAAGCCTACAACCATACCCCACGCAAGTGCCTGGGCTACCTTACCCCAGCAGAAATCTTATCCAAACCAGTGTTGCACTTGAAATGTGAATCCACCTTGGCGGCTTCGGCGGAATGGCGGCCGCTACGGCCATTGTGGCGGTGATGTATCTGTGCCTTTGCTTCTCGCTGGCAGAAATGGCTCCGGCCATTCCCTATGCCGGCGGCGCCTACGCCTTTGCCCGCACCGCTTTCGGCCCCTGGGCCGGGTTTTTTACGGGCGTGGCCGAGTTTATCGAGTTTGTGCTTACGCCGGCAGTTATAGTCGTGGGCATTGGCAGCTATGTGGGAGCCGCCGTCCACATCGCCCTGGGCATCGACTTGCCCGCTCCCGTATGGTGGCTCGTCTTCTACGCCGCCTTCGTGGGAATTAACCTGGGCGGGGTAGAGCCTACCTTCCGGATGGCTGTGGTCCTGACCCTGCTGGCCCTTGGCGTTCTGGTGGTTTCCTGGGTGGGGGCCGCCTTCCACTTCAGCTGGGACCTGGCCCTGAACATCGAACCCGAACCCGGTAATTCCAGGTGGCTGCCCATGGGGTGGTTTGGTGTAGCGCAGGCCCTGCCCTTCGCCATATGGTTTTACCTTGCCATCGAGCAACTGCCGCTGGCGTCGGAGGAGGCCCGCAGCCCCCGGCGGGACATGCCCAAAGCCCTGGTGGGCGGCGTTGTAGCCCTCATCGCCATATCGGTCCTTACCCTGGTGCTGAACAGCGGCATAGGCCCTGGCGCGGCAGGGGTGGGCAAATCCCGAGAGCCCCTCCTCCTTGCCTTCGAGTCCATATTTGGCAGTGGGCTGGGTATATCGGTACTGGCCCTGGTGGCGATTGTGGGGCTGGTGGCCAGCTTTCACGCCATCATCTACGCCTACAGCCGACGACTTCATTCCCTGTCGCGGGCCGGTTACTTCCCCGGATGGCTCTCGCTGACCCATTCCCGCACCCGAACACCATACCCGGCGCTGATAGCCGGAGCAGTAATCGGGTTTGGGGTGGCCATGGTCATCGAGTTTGGTCACCAGTGGTTCGGTGAGAGGGCGCCGGTGGGAGCGGTGCTGCTGAACATGGCGGTCTTTGGGGCAGTCATCGCCTACATAATGCAGATGGTCTCATTCGTCCGCCTGCGCCGGCGGTATCCGTGGCTGCACCGCCCCTACCGGAGCCTCCTGGGCAGCGCCGGCGCCATCGTGGCAGCGATCATTGCCTGCGTCACCCTGATCTTCCTCGTAGCCAACAACGAGCACCGGGCGGGCATATACGGCTGCGCCATATTCTTCGCCATAGCCCTGCTCTATTTCGGCCTGGTCGGCCGGAAGCGGCTGGCAGGTTCCCTGGAAGAGAGCTTTGCCCTGCGACTGGAAGAGGAAGAAAGGCCTTGACCCTGGGTGTGCCCGGTGGCGGTTATGACCTGACCCATTTCCGTTCCACCAGGGTCGCGGAAGAGGGCGCCCATCTCCGCCAGGGTTGGCCCGCCAGGCCCAGGCGACGCCATCGCGAGGGCTAACCCTGGCAGGCTGTCTCCTTGTCCAGCATCAGGCAGGGTTCACCCCACTGGCTGGAGTCGTTCAGGTCCCAGTCCGCGTCATCACCTTCGGGCTTCAGTCGTATCCCCTCGCTGCCTCCGAATACCAGCAGAATCACTCCGTCCCCGGAGTCTTCGGCCAGGGCGGCCATGGCCTGGCAGGGACCGTCTTCCTCCCACCCTACCACCCGGCACCAGGTATCCTGGCCGGAGAGGTCTGCTGTTACCACCCGGGCGACGGGCCTGGGGTCTTCCAGCAGGTCGAAAACCCGGTCCAGGGCCAGGGGGCTGTTTCCCCCGTCGTTTACTTCCACTTCGTAGAGCATGGCTCAATTCCTGATTTCAGAGATGAATAACTGCTGCCTATTCTATGGGAACAGGGGTTAGGACCGCCATAGCTCAGGCAGAAACGTCCGCTTCCAGGGCAAGAAGCGTGAAGCAGTCTCGGGATAACCGTTTCGGGCAAAGGCACGGGTCCATCATCTCGCCCCGACATCCGTGCGAGACGGTTTCAGGCCCTGTCGGGATTGCCTGTATTTACCGCCTTTCTTTCCCCCCTGGCAATCCTCTATACTTACGCCAAATCTCGCTACCACTCAAGGAGGCGGTTATGCGATTAGGTTACTTTACGATGCCCCTCCACCCGCCGGGATCCGACCTGGCCGCAACCCTGGAGTCGGACCTGGTCCAGATGGAAACCCTGGACCGCCTGGGCTACTGCGAAGCCTGGATTGGCGAGCACTTCACCACCGTCTGGGAAAACATTCCCGCCCCCGACCAGTTTATTGCCGCCGCCCTGGCCCGCACGAAGAACCTAGTCTTCGGTACGGGCGTCACCTGCATGCCCAACCACGATCCCTTCATGATTGCCCACCGGGTGGCCCAGCTGGACAACCTGGCCCGTGGCCGTTTCTACTGGGGCGTAGGCTCCGGCGGCTTCCCCGGCGACTTTGAGGTGTTCGGGATGGATGCTTCCGAGGGGGCGCACCGGGGCATGTCTCGCGATATGATCGAACTGATACTGGATATGTGGCAAAATCCCCAGCCCGGTTCCTACCAGCATCCCTATTGGAAGTTCGCCATTCCGGAACCGGTCCCCGAAATTGGGCTGCAGTTCCACGTAACCCCATATCAGAAACCCCATCCGCCCATCGGCGTTGCCGGAGTATCTCCCAAGTCCGACACCCTGCTGCTGGCCGGCGAGAAAGGCTGGCTGCCCCTCAGCATCAACCTGGTTCCTCCGGTAACCCTCAAGAGCCACTGGGACGCGGTAGAGATGGGCGCTGAGGTGTCCGGCCGCAAGCCCGACCGCTCTGAATGGCGTATCGCCCGTGAAATATACGTCGCCGAGACTACCGAACAGGCCCGAGAGGAGGTCCTGAACGGCACCATTGGCCGCGATTTTCGCCAGTACTTCATTCCCCTGATGAAGTACATGAACGCCGCCAGCCTGTTCAAGACCGACCCCGACATACCCGATGAGGATATTACTCCCGAATACCTGGTGGATAACGTGTGGATCGTGGGCAGCCCCGATGACGTGACTGAGAAGATCCGGCAGATGCACAAGGACGTGGGAGGCTTTGGCGTTCTGCTGGCCATGGGCCACGAGTGGACTCCCGAGGAGGGCTGGGTCAACTCGGTTACTACCCTGGCCAACGACATCATGCCCAAACTGGCCGACCTGAACTAAGAAACAGTTTCAAGTCCCTTCCCCTTGATGCGGGAAGGTTGGGTTTGGGGTGAAAGGCCGCGCGGCACATGGACCAGGAGCGAGCACGACTTTCACCAGTCTTATTGAGACAGTTTCATAGTTCCGTCAGCTTCTTCAGGATAAAGCCCGACCGGTATCCCAAGGAGGGAACCGCCGCCGATGCTTGAAACTGACTCCCTTCGCCGAACCGCCATTTTCCTGGTTATTGCTACGCTGGCCTGGAACCTGCTGGAGGCCGTAATCTCCCTGTGGGCCGGTGTTGTGGCAGGCAGCGTGTCCCTCCTGGCTTACGGGTTGGACAGCGTAGTAGAAATGCTGGTCGGCGGCGTCCTGGTATGGAGGTTGCTGGCAACTGGCGATGGAGACAGGGAAGAAGCGGCGGAAAGAAAAGCTCGCCGGCTGGTTGGGCTGATCTTCTTTTTCCTCTCGGCGTACATTTTCTTTCACTCCGGGGCCAGCCTGCTGGGATGGCTGCCCGAACCCCAACCCAGCCTGGTGGGAATTGTGCTGGTGATCGCCAGCGCGGTGGTTATGAGCGCCTTCTATGTATCCAAGATGGTTATCGCCACCAGGATTCAGTCCCGAGCATTGAGAGGGGAGGCCCTGGCGAGCCTGTTCTGCGACCTGCAGGACGGAGCCATCCTGGTCGGACTGGGGCTGAACGCCCTGTTCGCCTGGTGGTGGGCCGACTCGGCAGCGGCCCTGATTATCGTCCCCCTGCTGATCAAGGAAGGTATGGAGAATTTCGCCGGCGATGAATGCGGGAACGGGCACGAGGACGAGCATGTCCAAGTCCACGAAGCGCCCCGTGTTTGTTTCTGTCCAAATTGTTTTTACGGATTGCGAAGTTGTCGGTGTGTGGCCTGTGCCGCGTGAGTCGGCAACGTTTGAATTTTCGTGCCAACTACCGAATTAGAGACTCGTTGGAGGTATAAGCTATGGCGCTGGGACTCAGGACTTACCGGCCCCTGATAGCGGGGCGCACCCACATGGCGGCCGCCGGCCATTACCTGGCCACGGCAGCGGCCTACCGCATTCTGGAGCAGGGTGGCAACGCCACCGACGCCGGGGTGGCGGCAGGCATTGCCCTTAATGTAACGCTGCCCCAGTACACCAGCTTTGGCGGCGTTGCCCCCATCATGATCCACGACGCTGCCCGGGGTGAGACCGCCACCATCGCCGGCCTGGGTCGATGGCCCAAAGCCGCCAGCGTGGACTACTTCGAAGCCAACCACGGTGGTCAACTGCCCGGCGGAGTGCTGCGGACGGTTACGCCGTCGGCCGCCGACGCCTGGCTTTCGGCCCTGCAACTGTTCGGCACCATGAGCTTCAGTCAGGTGGTTACGCCGGCCCTGGAACTGGCCGAAAACGGTTTCCCCATCCCCCACTCGCTGCACCGGGCCCTGGCGCGGGAGGAGGAGAAGTTTGCCAACGGCAGCCGCGACCCGAAGTTCTGGTCCACCACCATGAACGTCTTTTTCCCCGGCGGGAAGGCGCTGGGCGCCGGAGAGGTGGCGGTCCAGAAGGAACTGGCCAACACCTTCCGGCGGTTGATATCGGCGGAGAGTTCAGCCGCGGGCAAGGGACGGTTGCCAGGCCTGCAGGCGGCCCGAGACCTGTTCTACCGGGGCGATATGGCCCACAAGATGGTGGAATTCAACCGGGCCCAGGGCGGGCTAATGTCCATGGAAGATATGGAGTCTTTTGAGGCGAGGCTGGAGCCGCCCGTTTCCATCGACTACAAGGGCATCGAAGTGTTCACCTGCGGACCCTGGTGCCAGGGCCCCACCACCATCCAGGCCCTGAGCATCCTGTCGGGGTTCGACCTGCAGGGTATGGGCCACAACAGCCCCGACTATCTCCATACCCTGATCGAGTCGCTGAAGCTGGCCTTCTCCGACCGCCACTCTTACTACGGCGACCCCAACTTTGTCGATGTGCCCATGAAGGGCCTGCTGGACCCGGATTACGCGGCCCAGCGACGGCAGGAAATAGACCCGGCCCGGGCCTGTCCCGACATGCCATTGGCCGGCGATCCCTGGGCCTACCAGGGTTATGGTGGCAACGGCGCCCGGCCGGCCCATCCAGAACCGGTTGCTGGCGCGGCGGAGCCGGACACCAGCTACATCTGCGTGGTTGACCGGTGGGGCAATGGCTTCTCCGCCACGCCCAGCGATGGCTTCTCCGGCGCTGCCGCCGTACCGGGGCTGGGATTTGCCATGTCCACCCGGGGCTATCAGACCTGGCTGGACCGGGACCATCCGGCTTGCCTCATGCCAGGCAAGCGACCCCGCCTGACTCCCAATCCGGCCATGGCCTTCCGCGACGGAAAGCTGTGGATGCCCTTCGGCACCCCGGGCGGCGACGTTCAGTGCCAGTCCATGACCCAGCTTTTCCTGAATGTGGCGGAGTTTGGCATGGACGTGCAGGAGGCCATTGAGCAGCCGAGGGTGGCCAGTTGGAGCTTTCCCGAGTCGGGTTTTCCCCACGGTTACACTCCGGCGGCCATGTCGGCGGAAGGCCGAATCGACCCCGAAACCATCAGGGAACTGGAACGCCGTGGCCACGTTGTCGATGTCTGGAATGACTGGACGCCGAGCATGGGCGCCCTCTGTGCCATCACCATCGACCGGGAGCGGGAAACCCTGGAGGTGGGCGCCGACCTGCGCCGCGACAACTACGCCCTGGGGCGCTAGGCGGGCGCCTTCCACATAGCTGAGCGAAAACTGCAGGGGCGGGTTCCAAACCCTCCCCTGCGGCAATCTTGCAGTCGCGCCTTTTCCTCCAGACCCCTACATGGCGGTGCGACCGCCGTCTATAACCAGCTCGCTGCCGGTGACGAAGGAGGACTCGTCGGAGGCCAGGTACAGGGCCCCGAAGGCCACGTCCTCTGGCTTGCCAATGCGTCCCAGGGGCGTCCGGCCCAGGCGGTACTGGTACTGCTCCGCGTCGGCCAGCATATGCGCCGTCATTGGCGTTTCGATGATGCCCGGGTGAATGGAGTTGGCCCGGATTCTGTCACCGGCGTACTGGATGGCCGTGGCCTTGGTGAATATGCGTACCGCTCCCTTGGAGGAACCGTAGGCCGCCGACATTTCGCTGCCTACCAGTCCAGCCACCGATGAGATGTTGATGATGGAACCGCCGCCGGCCTTGCGCATTTCCGGTATGGCCGCCTTGGTGCCCAGGAACACCCCCTTGCCGTTGATGTCCATCACCTGGTCCCAAAGCTCCTCGGAGGTTTCTTCCACAGTTTCGGTGCGGTAGATTCCGGCGTTATTCACCAGGATGTCCAGCTTGCCGAAGCGTTCCACGGTGGCTGCCACCACATCCTGCCAGTTGACCTCGCTGGTCACGTCCAGCCGCAGGAAGAGGCACTCGCCGCCCCGCTCATTGATTTCCGCTTCCACCTGGCGTCCCTCGTCCTCCAGTACATCGCAAATGACTACCCGGGCGCCCTCGGTGGCGAACAGGCGCGCTTCCACCGCGCCCTGACCCCGGGCGCCGCCGCTGATTAACGCTACTTTCCCTTCAAGTCGCATGGTGCTGCCTCCTTGGCGAATGGCCGGCTTAAATGTCCGCTGCTAATGTTGGGATTGTATCCTTAGCCGGGGTATAGTCAAGGGAAGCCCGTCTTAAGTCAGGGTCGCGGATTATTGATGGCAGTCTCCGGTAACCGTTCCTGGTGACCTTGTTGAGTCATCCCGGGCTGCCATTGGATTTGCCAAGGCGAAGGGAAGAAGAGACTCCACCAGAATAATCTAAGCGCCTGTACCTGCCGTTTGACCCTGCTATTCGGCGCCCATAAAATGTTCCGGCCCCACTTCAATCAACCGCGAGAGTTCTAGAAAGCAGAGCATTCCCATGGACGTCCTCGACTGGATACTGTTAGTCATTCGCTGGGCCCATGCCCTGGGGGCAGTGGCGTGGGTGGGTGGCGGAATTTTCTACCTGATGGTGCTGCGTCCTGCTTTTGAACGCGCCAACCCGGGGCCGGAGTTGAACAGGTCAATAGGCGAAGAGTTCCGGGCCCTGGTGAACACGGCAATCATCGTGCTGGTGGTAACCGGCGCCATCCTGACCGCAAGCCGCCTGACCGTTGATACAATCACCATTGCCTACGTGGCGGTACTGGTGCTAAAGGTCTGCCTGGCCCTTTACATGTTTGCGGTGATGCGCTTTCGGCGGCCTTCCGCCGGGGTGCGCGACGAATCCGCCATGACGAGCAGGGGCGCCAGGGTGCGTGCGGCGGCAACGGGCCCCACGGCATTGCTGGTACTTGGCGTGATAATATTTGGTCTGGCCGATGTGCTTAGCTACTTGTTTGAGAACAGCCTTGCCGGCTAGCTGACCAGCAGCGGCAGCAAGGGATTGGAGGAAACTTGAAGAGAGACTTGATGGAAATTCTGGCCTGTCCGGTCTGCAAGGGTGAACTTACCCTGACCGTGGACTCGGAGGAGGGAGACGAGGTTATGGAGGGCTCGCTCTACTGCGCTGCCTGCGACGAAACCTATCCCATCACCGACGCCATCCCCAACCTGCTGCCGCCCAACATGCGGGTGTAGGCCTGGCTTCATCTTCCTCGAAGGAAACGGAAGCGACCCGAGGATCACTCTACTCACGAAAGACCACGAATACTCACCAATGAAGGGAATCGAGGGGAACCATTAGTGAATATTCGTGGCTGTTATTGGACTACAGTTCGAGTGCCTAACTCCCCGTCAGTATCGTCACCACCTCGGTCGCCAATCCCTCTGCCCGTTCCCGCAGTTGCCAGCGGTCCAGGTTCTCGATTGGGTGCTCGGTGAAAATGGTGGGGTAGTCGGCGGCTCCCCACATCTTGGCCATGCCCCTGGCGGTGGGGATGAACCGGTCGGTGCAGATGGTGGCTGAAGGCAATCCCGCCTTTTCCACGTGAATCCCGTCGTGCACACTGCACGCGCTGCAGGACCCTCAATCGCCGATGGCAATGACCACCGCGTCACAGTCGGTGGCCAGGGCCGCGATGGCCGCCGGGTCGGCGGGCCTGGAAGCGCTGGGCTTGCGGTGCCATTGAACGTCGCTAATTTCGTAGCGGGTCCGCAGCACTTCCGCCAGTTCCTCCAGCAGCACGTCGGCGTTGCGTTTGCTGTCGTCAATGATGCCCACTTTGGCGCCGGCCATGGTGGGCAGGCGGGGAGCGCCGTCGAAGGGCGGCGTTACCGGCTCAGTGGTAGGATTTATCAGGGTGTATTCGCTCATATTCCCTCCTCCCGTTTCTTTTCCACGAATAGACACGAATGTTCACTAAGTGATTATTGCTGGACAGGCCTCTACCGGCGCACTTCTTTGGTGACCGAGGTAGACCCGACCTTGGGGCCCCAACTGGGAATTACCGAGGACATGTTGGACTCCTCGCCTCCGGCAAATACTACCAGAATATCTTCTGGGGAGGCAGTCAGGGGTACCATCCGCTCCTCGTCTCCGGGTTCCAGATCCCCGGGGAACACCCTCGCCCGCTTGAAATCGGCCACCGACCGCTGGATTCGGGAGTGAAGGAATTCCTTTACGCCGGCCTTGGTCCAATCCTTCCACAGGCCGCTGTTCCCGGCGATGGTGACCACCGTTTCCCCCTGCCGGATGCCTGCCGCCGGGTCGCCCACGGAACCTGAGGTGGACAGGGACGTTCCCAGGGATGAGGCCACGTCGGCTATGGCGTAGAGGATGGCTTCCGGATGGCCCACCGAGCGTACCTGTCGCGGCGCTTCGGAAGCAAAGACAGTAACCGCGCTCTGGTCGGCGGCAAAGCCCCGTTCCACGTGCAGGGGAGTCCAGTGGGTCTCCGTCTCCGCCTCGGCGATGCAGTAGCTGAACTTGCCCGGGTGGCCGATAACGCTGCGGTCGTAAAGGCCGGGAATGGCGGCGCAGGCATTCATCAGGATAAGCCGGACGGCCCGGCCGATGGTGGAATTGGCCCGGTTGCCGGGGCCAAAGAGGTTGTTGCGGGAATTAATGCCCAGTTCCTGGACGATCGGCCCGTTGATGATTGCCAGTACGGCGGCCCCGCCCATGCTGGAGGAGGGGCCTACCAGGTTAAAGGACGGCGCCAGCATGGCCTCGGCCGCCGCCAGTACCACCGGCATATACTCGGGCCTGCAGCCGGCCATCACCGCATTGGCGGCTACCTTCTCGGCGGTTATCTCCCTGCGTCGTTCGGGCAGCTCACCGACAATTTCGGAGCCCTGGCGCCCGCCGGCGGCCAGGAACTCGGCGACCTTGTCGGCCGTGGGCGGCAGCACGGGCAGACCATCAGTCCAGCCCAGGTCATACAGGGCTTCAACGGCTCCAAAAATGTCGTTCCATGCTGCGGTGGTGGTTTCTTGGGTCAATTTGGTCTCCTCTATTCCTGATCCTGTGAATCACGGTCAGGCAGTTGATGCCAATAGACCTGGCCTGCATCCACTTCTTCCTGCACTTCGCGCGTATTACGAACGCTGGCGATCACAGGTCTGGAAACATGCCCGGTCTGCTCCGAAAGGATTCGGGCGTTGCGGATGGCCCTCCGGGTGTCCCTTTGATCGGCCGTATAAGAAACTTCTACGGCCAGATATTGAGTTTGCCCGTTTTCTCTGGCGACTATAACCAGGTCTGCATTTCGGAAGCTTTTCAAGTCACTTGACAGGGCCTGACCCGACGCTGCAACTACGGCAATATTTGCCATTTCGCCCCTGGTCATGTTCCGTTCGTACTGCAAACCGAGGTCAAGAGTTATGAATTCGGCAGATTCGTTCACTCGTCTCAGGGAGTAATCCCCTTTCAAGCGAGAACTGTCTCCTTCCATCCGGTCTAACCTGGTCAGTACAGTTCGGCCGAATTGGCGTTGGTCATCGTTGAACTGGTCTTGCCTCTCGTTAAACTGCTCCTGTCCTAGGTTGAACCGTTCCTGCCTTTCGTTGAACTGCTCTTGCTTTTCGTTGAACTGTTCCTGCCTGGCGACGAACCTGTTGACTGTTTCGGTCAACGCTTGCAGCGCGGCAGGGAGGTTAAGAAGTTCATCGCCTAAAATCTGGGCGCGCACCGCTTCACGCCACTCAGGATTTTCCCTGAGGGCCCTCAAGAATTCTTCTGGTGTATTGATCAAAGTCATGGCTCAGACATCTCCCGGCAATATTATACCGGCTTTTGCTGGCCGAGAGACAAAACAGGTTTGCCTTGTCAGTGGGGTCAAATATGGCAGGAGGTCAACCGCTGCATGACAGGGTTGGCCTCCATAAAATCAAGCTACAAGGAACTCGAACCCCTACCTAACCCGTTCGTACTTGGAGAAGCTGCGCAATTCCCGGGGTGGGTCCATGTGGGAGCCGCGGATGGTGTAGGACACTTCCGACACGTACACCGCGCCGGTGGAGTCCACTGCTATGCCGTGGGGGGCGATGAACTCGCCAGCGCCCTCGCCCTCATCCTTGGACCCGAACAGGCCCACGCGATTGCCTTCAAGGTCGTAGATGGTTACGCGGTGGCCCAGGCCGGGAGCGTCGTCCACTCCGCCCATGCCGTTCAGTTCACCGATATAGATATTGTCCTGCCAAAGCACCATGGCGTCGGGGCGGTGGATGTTGCTCCACATGGTGATGAAGCCACCTTCCGGATCGAATATCTGGACCCGGTGTGCTTCCCGGTCCACAACCAGGATCCGGTCATCGCCGTCCACGGCAATATTGTGGGGACGAATGAACTGGCCGGCGTCAATGCCCGGCTCGCCCCAGCTGAACTTGTACTCGCCGTCGCCTGTGTAGCAGTGGATGCGGGAGTTGCCGTAGCCGTCGGAGATGTAGATGTCGCCGTTGGCCGGGCGGATGGCGGCGGAGGTGGGCCGGTTGAAGGGCTGGCCGCTCCAGCGGGGCGCGGGATGGTTACGCTCGCCGATCTCCATCACCTTTTCGCCATTGGGAGTGAACTTCTGGATGGTATGGATGCCGTCATCGGCGGCCAGGATGGAATCGTCGTGGGCGATGTAGAGGCCGTGGGTTCGGTTGCTGAACAACCCCTGGCCGAAGGAGCGGAGGAAGTTGCCGTCCTTGTCAAAGACCATGATTGGGTCTTCGCCCCGGGTGAGTATGAACACCCGGTCTTCCGAATCGCAGACCACGCCAGGACATTCCAGCAGGCGCTTGCCGTCGGGCAGCTTTACCCAGTCTTCCACAAAGGTATATTGAAAGTCTCCATGCCCGAAAACTTCTGCCATAGTTTTCTCCTCCTCGTCTGTCGTAACCGCAGGGTAATGCAGCTTGCGCTTATCGTTGGAAAAGCAGCCCCGGCGGTTTGGCTCATACTACCGCTACGGGTAGCCAGCGTCAATTGGGAATCTGTCAGGCCGCGCCCTCGTCGTCCTGGAAGATGCCTATCGGGTTGCCTTCGGTGTCGATGAAATAGGCAGCATAGCCTACTCCGGGGATGGCAAACTTGGGGATAGTCACCGTCCCGCCAGCGCCGGTAATCCGCTCGCTGTACTCGTCCACAGACGGCACCTGCATGACAACGGTGGTGGTGGCCGAGGGTTCGGGCCTAACCAGCATGCCGCCATTTATACCGGGCTGCGAATCGTCCCCCGTATTAATCAGCCAGAAAGTGTCGTCCCCTGCCCACTGATTCAGTTCCCAGTCAAAGACGTCGGCATAGAATCTCTCCGCCCGCGAAGGGTTGTCTGCGTACATCTGGAAGTGGACTACTCTGGGCATGGTTTGCCCTCCTTAATGCTGGCTCCAACCCGCGTCCACCGGACCAGGCGGGCCGGAATTGAATGGCCCCAAGGCTCTGAGTCACCGTAGCGGCGGGATTCAAAAACGCCATTACCCCGCCAGAACTGGGCTACCTGGAACCTTCTCCAGGTTTTCGCTACACTCGACTGCCTCGTATCAGGCAGCCTCGTTGTTGTCCTCAAATATGCCGAAGGGGTTGCCTTCCGTGTCGTTAAAGTAGGCGGCGTATCCCACGCCCGGCACGGCAAACTTGGGTACCAGCACGGTGCCCCCGCCCTCGGTAATTTTCTCCACGTACTCATCCACCGAGGATACATCCAGAACTACCGTGTTAATTGCCTCAGGGGTCGGGCGCGGCATCATGCCGCCGTTAATTCCCTCGGCCGGTTCCTCGCCGGTATCGATCAGCCAGTACGCTGCGCCACCGTCCAATTCAATCTTGGTCACAGACCAGCCGAAAACGTCGCCGTAGAACTTGCTGGCCCGGTCCATGTCGTCCGCGTAAACTTCAAAATGCACTACCCTGGGCATAACTTACCTTCCTGTATATTTGGTTGGCCTCAAAAGCCGGCGTAGGCTAACAGACCAGGCATGGAGAAGCAACGGGGAATTGTCAAAAGGCGGCGCTGTCAAGCCGGTGGTGGGGTGGCGGTACAGCAATAGCGGTATAGCAGTCGATGCCAGGGGTAGGGACGGCGCACAAACCGGCGCCGCAGAAACCACAGGGGCACACTGCCTTGTCTGGGGTGAAACGAGCTGGCTGCTTCCAGGCTCCGCCACTTCCCCAATTAAAGGAGGCTCCCGATGTTCACGGGAGCCTCTGTCTGGTCGCTTGTGGTCGAGGGACTGGGCGCTGAGGGAACAGACCTACAGGCTGGCCTTCCTGTTGTGAATGCCCGTGGCGCCGCTGGGTCGGTTGCCCTGTTCCTCCTCGATTTGGGGAGTGCCGTCAGCTTCCGCGCACCTAACCTCGAAGGTGTGGTCGCCCGCTGCGAAAGGCCAGTCGTACCGCCAGATGACCCACGTGGTTTCAGAAAGGGGCGATCTCAACTGGGCGTCCTGCCAGGGACCGCCGTCCACCCGTACCTGCACCCCGGAAATGCCCCGGGCGCCGGCGAAGGCAATGCCCCCCACGGGTACCAGGCGTTGCCCGTCGGCTTCCACAACATTTCGTACGGCGACGGTATCGATCACCGAGGTGGCCTTGACCCGGGCGACTTCGTCCCAGCCCCGTTCCACCCAGTATCCTTCCTCGTACTCGTCGGTCACTTCAATGTCGACGATCCACTTGGGCTGCTTCATTCCATAGCGGTCCGGGAGCCAGATGCGCAGGGGGAAGCCGTGGTCGAAGGGCAGCGCTTCGCCGTCCCAGGCGTAACACAGCATTATCCGTTCGTCCGACGCAATCAGGTCAAGCGCTACCGTTTCGTAGAACCCGTCGGCCGATTTGATGACCAGGTACTTGGCATTGGGCAAGGGCTGCACGTCGGCCAGTATCGACTGCAGCACGGCCCCCGTCCACCAGGTGGTGCTGATCAGCGTGGTGCCAATGCGCCCCGAGATGCAGGACAGGGTCACGTACTGGTCCCGGGACGGGTAGTCACTGCGGATCTGTTCAATGGTCAGTTCCCTGGGGTTGGCCACCGCCCCGTGAATGGGCAATACCCAGTTGGAAATGTCAATGAAAGTGGGCTCGGTCCGCAGGAATACCTGGTAGTGGTCTTCCACCGGCGTGAACTCGGGGCGGGTGCCCGGAGCCGGGGTAACCGGGTCTCCGTCGTTGGGCAGGGCGCGCCGGGGAGGCATGGCGTCGGGAGGCATGGAGTCTGCCACCGACTCGGCCAGGCGGGCCTGCTCCCCCTGCCCCAGGGCAGCGCCCAGGCCGGCGCTGGCCACGGTGATGGTGGCGGTGGTGGCCCCCAGGCGAATGAGAAACTGTCTGCGGTCAATAACGCTGACCGAGCGCTCCTCCTCTTCAACTCCTTCTATGGCAATGGGCTGGGCAGATGACAGCCTCTGCCTCAGGTAGCCCAGGCCCAGGCCCCAGACCAAAAACAGGATAACCAGGACTATGAAGGTTACTACCGGATTCATGGTGGACTGGCCCATGGGCAGGCTGACGATGGTCAGCGGCAGACCCACAACGGCAGCCACAATCAGCCCTGGCGCCGGCTGGGAAAATATGCTGCCCAGCCAGCCGCCCTGGAAGGCTGCATCGCCGGGGCCGCGACCCCGCAATACCGCAAACAGAACGGCGCCGGCCGCCACGCCGATGAAGAAGACCATCAACACTGCCGCAATCTGCTCGCTGGTCTTGGCCGCGTCTGCCACGCTCAGGTTGAACAGCAGCAACGACTCGATCATCATGTCGATGCCGAAGGTTATCAATGGGCCAGGAGTAACCGTGGCAATCCAGTCAAACAGGGCAAAGGGCACAAAGGGCAAGTCCAGTAACTTGTCCGCCAGGTACATCAGCCCCAGAAGCGGAGCGGAGAGCAGGGCGCCGGCAAGGGCTCCGAACCCTACGCTGGGCCAAAATCTTTGCATTTGAAACACCTCTCTCAGTGGATGCCTGCTTCAGTTGAAGGTACCGACAGGACCGATAAGGGGATCAATTTAAGGAACCGGTTCCAGTCCCGCCGACCAAACAAATGCCGTTTATCCGAAAACATGGCCAGCGATTTGCGGGCCCAAACTATCAGCGCTTCCGATTGCCCAATTCCCGTAACCGTTGCGTTACCGGGGGCCCCGAAGTTTATAGTAAAATCGGCTTCTACTTACTATTTTATCCCAAAGAGTGCAGTTGATGTACAAAAGAGTCGCCTTGCCGCTCATGGCCCTTCTGCTGATTGCCCTGGTAGCTTGTGGAGCCGCCGATGAGGATAGCGGCCGCAACCTCACCCTCAGGGAATCGACGCCGGAAAATGGCAGTGTCTTGTCGTCCGCCAGCGCCGCCGCATTGCCTGGGCGTTCTGCTGATTATTACGCCTACCCCGCCGCCGCGGTTCCATCTCCCTTTGCGGACTATGGTGGAGGGATGGTCGGGTTGCCGGCCGGTTCCCTGGGTCGGGACTCGAGCATGGCAGGACAGGCCCCCGCATCCCTGGCGCGGCTTATCCTGGAGGTGGAGTCGGTGGAGGGTGCGGCCCTGCAGGTCCAGTCCATCGCCAGCAGCCTGGGCGGTTACGTGGAGCGAATGGCCAGCGCCGGAGGCTCCATAGCTCCCCGGTCCGACATCATTCTCAAGGTCCCCCAGGCCCAGTTTGCCTCGGTAATGGAGCGGATTGAGTTCCTGGGAGAGGTGCAGTACCGGAGCCTGGGCAGCGAGGACGTAACTGACCAGCATGTTGACCTGACGGCCCGGCTGTCCTCCCTGAGGCAGGAGGAACAGGGACTGTCTGCCCTCCTGGAGCGCAGCAGTTCCGTTGCCGAGTTGCTCAACGTGGAGCGGGAACTGTCCCGCGTAAGGACCAGCATCGAGCGGACCCAATGGCAGTTGGAATTGCTGGAACGGCAGGTGGACCTGGCTACAATCCACGTCGCCCTGTTCCCCCGGGGCACGGCAGCGGTCGTCGGCCCAATGGCCAGATTTACCCTTGAAGCTGACGGTGTGGACGCCCGGCTGGCGGAGACGCAGCAGTTCGTTGCCGACCGACTGGGGCAGATCGACGAAATCTACCTGTCATCAGGCGGTGAGTCTCAACGGGCCCAGGTAACTTTCCGCGTCTATGCCGACGACTTCTCCCGCGCAACCCAGTTTGTCGAGCGCCAGGGCCGGGTGACTGCCCGCGAACTCCTGGACCGGCGCGCTTCCCGGGGAGGGAACAGTTCCCAGCAGCGGCGGCCCAACGCCACTTTCCAGGTGACCTACCTGGACAACTCCACTAGCGTCAGCGCCTGGGTTCCCATCCTGATAATTGTCGGAATTCTGGTTCTGGCCGGCGCAATCACCTATTTGATGAGGACGGCCTACTCGCGAGGCCGCCGGCGAGGCAGCTTCATTTAAGGTGGTTTGCCTTCCAGTTGCTCCGTTTACTGCAGGGCGGCTCGCCAGCCGCCCCTGCCCTTGCTTTGAATGCTGTTTCGCCAGCAAACTCCTGAATCCGAACGCTGTCCCCGGGGCGAATCACCCTGTACCTGCCCCTGCTTCCCCGCTATAATCCCTTCAGGAACCTTCCGGATAAGACCAGCACAGATTCAACAGCAAGGGATGGTAAACTATGGCAGACGGCACGTATGTTGAGTGGGTCCACGGTTCCACAATGCAGGTGGAGTATCTGAGCCGAATTACCTCGGTGCGTCATACGGGACCCTTCGTCCGCATAGAGGGAGCCGGCGGGCAGAATACCTGGGTCCACTTCCCCATACCAACCCTGGCAGTGTCTAACGGCAATGCCACCCGGGCCGAGGCGGCCCTGATCAGCTTCCGCACCCGCTCCCACGCCACAGTCCACGAAGTGATTGTGTACGACGGTGAGAAGCGGATCGCCGAGCACATGGCGGTGGATTTGCAGGGCGACAACCTGGACGCCCGCTTTGAAATTCCCGGGTCGCCCGAGGTTCAGAAAGGCCTCAACGTGACCCTGGGCGTAACCTTCGCGGAAGGCGCGCCCGACACCCGCTCCATGCAGATAGAAATAGTGGGTGTGGGCATTGAGTTCTCGGGCCAGTAGTCCTTTCAAGCCACGGACAGGCCCCAGGCAACAAGAATGTCATAGGGGACATTCGTATCTATTATTTGTGCCTAATAAAGGATAAGACTCACAGCAGCTCGGCCAGGCTGAACAGCCACCCCACTACGCCTGCCCCAACTATGACCAAGGGCGCGGGTACTCGGAAGAACATAACCGACCCGAAGGACAGCAGCGCGATCACCGCTCCTGCCGCTCCCGGGTCGGCTCTCTGCCACAGCAGGAACACCACGCCGACCACCAGGCCGATGGCGGTGGCGTTTACTCCTACCAGGGCGATGCGCACCCAGGGATACCGCCGCAACTGCTCCCAGAAGGGCAGCACTCCGTAGATAATCAGCACCCCGGGCAGGAACAACCCCACAAAGGCCAGCAGCAGCCCCGGCACGCCACCGGCCACTGCCCCCAAGTACGCGCTGAAGCTGAATAAAGGCCCGGGCAGGGCCAGCATCAGCGCCAGACCGTCCAGGAACTGCTGTTCAGTGACCCATCCCGGCTCTACGACTTCGGCGCTGAGCATGGGCAGCACCACCTGGCCCCCGCCAAAAATCAATGACCCGGTCCGGTAGAAGGACTCCAGAAGCTGCAGCCACGTCTGGTCCAGCGCCAGCCGGGCCACAATCAGTCCGCCCAGCAAGCCGAAAAACAGCAGCAGCAGCAGGGCCCCGGCCGCTCGGCTGATGCCCAGGTTGTCCAGGGGAACGCTGGCTGAATTATCGGTGTCGTGGCGTTGGGCGCGCAGGGCCACGGCAGTTACAAACCCGCCCAGGGCCAGCGTGGCGGGAAAGGCCCACGGCTGCTGCACCAGGATTGTGACCACCGCCCCAAGCAGCATCAGGCCCATGGTGAGCCGGGTCTTGATTACTGCGGTACCCAGCCTCCATGCCGCCACCGCTACCAGCGCCACCGTCGCCGACTGCACGCCATCCAGCCAGTCGGGACGCGCCCCGTCGTCCAGGAAGGTAGCCACACCCAGGCCGGCCAGGGCCATAATGGTGGCCGCGGGATAGAGGAAAAGCAGGAAGGCCAGCAGTCCGCCCAGGGGGCCCGCCCGGGCGGTGCCCACTGCCACTACCATCTGGGTAGATGTGGGACCAGGCAGCCCCTGCCCCAGGCCCAGCAGTTCAACAAACCGCTGTTCGTCCAGCCATCCCCGCCGTGCCACAAACCGTTCCTGCAGCAGGGCGATATGGGCCTGGGGTCCGCCAAAGGCTATCCAGCCCAGGGGCAGGAAGGCCCAGGCAACCTCGGCCAGGCGGCGGGCCAGCGGGGGATTGGGCTGCGTTTGGTTTTCAACGGCGCCGTCATCCATTGCCAGCCACCTCTCTCCCCGTTAAGTCTCTCGGCCCTTTGAACGTAATTCCGGGGAATTGTACCCGTTGTGTCCACTCCAGGTCATTTCTTCACTGAAGATCTGGCTGGCCTCGAGCCTCTGCCCTCGACCGCGTTCCTTTCGGTAATATCCACGTGGGCAATACCCGGGCGCCTGAATTTCATGCTCTTGCGGCTTACCTCGGAAGGCGACACCCGAGTCTTGACAAGGCGTAAAACAATATAGAACAATTGTTCTATCAAGCATAGATCGGGGGTTACCATTGAATAAGCTCTTGCTCAAGGCCTGTCGCAGGTGTAAAGGCGATCTGACCCTGGATGGCGACGACTGGATTTGCCTTCAGTGCGGTTCATATCACTATGTCGGGCTTTACCCACCACAGGATACTGCTTCATTGGCCAAATTCAGCCATATACCGGAAACGGGCCGGGGCCTGGACGTTACCAAGGACGCTGCCAGGGGTATCCGGGCATTCAATTCCCGTTGTGCCTCTCCTGGTGCTGGCGGTCAGGTGTCCCCAGTCAGTATGTGGGGGGTGGCGATACAACGATGATGGCTCCTGTGAATCCGGTCCGGTCATGTTTTCACGCCTCGGCCCGGCTTACTCCCATCGGTGGCCTGGCCTCATTGGTATCGGTAATGGATGTTCGGGGAAGGAGTTTGTCATGACGGTGCTGGCCCTTGACGCGGGGGTGCGGGAAACTGGCTGGGCCGTATTGCTCCCCGACGGAACCATTGAAACGGGCATTATCCGGCTTTCGCGCAGCCGAACCCTGGACACTACCGGCAGGGTCAGCCACCTGGTGGAAAGGCTGGACCGCCTGGCAGCCTGGTGGAGTCCTCGGGTAATTGCCTACGGTCAGTCCTCGGGCATACGCTGGCCGGAGCCCGCCCTGGAGTTTCTGGACGCTTCCCTGGTGAAGTGGGCGTCGGAACGTCAACTAGCCCTGCACACCTACCCTGCCCAGGAGGTGCGGGCTGCCATTGCGCGCCGTTCCCGGGTTCCGCCCGACCAGTTAGCCTACGCCATGATGCGGCGGTTAAGGCTGATAGGAGTCCGAAAGTCCACCCCCGAATGGGAAGCTCTGGCCATCGGCTACTACCACCTGTGCAGCATCGCCGCCCTTGGCCCGGACGGCGGGGGCACCGAGTAATGGCCGCCTGCGCCCGGAAGCCTCCATGCGAAGCAATCGAAACCATTTCAAAATCCCTTCCCCTGTCAGGGGGCAAAATCAGGTGGGGGTGACACCCTCAAAATTCCCCACCTCCGCCACCGGGCAATCTGGGCAACGGCGGACCACCCTTTCATAAACCTGTCATCCACCCCCAACCCCCAGCTACAAGATAACTGGAAATGAAAGGGAATGACTGGAAAAAAACAAAAATCCATCCTCTCCGGCAGGGGTGGGTTTCAATCCCGCCCTTAACACTGGCAGCAAAGAAATTTGAACGAACCGTAACCAACCCTGAAAACTAAAATCTCCCCTCGCACTATGGGACAGGGGCCGGGTTTGAGAGCCACTCCAATACAAGATGAGCTCAATTTGCTGGAAGAGTCAGTTCTTACTTCTCCCCCACTAAGATGGGCCGTGGTTAAGGGACAAATCCGGTTTCCCCACTGTGTATAATGGGAACCGCAGCAACAGAATCGGGGAGGTCAGATCCAATGCCTATAATCCAGCGTCCCTACGTGCCCCCGGAAGACCAGCCGCCCCAGGAAGAAAACTACGTCAACCCCGGCGATACCCAGGGGACAGAGGCTTCCGGGGAACCCATTACCTTTTACTGCGATTCCTTCCACGTTTACAGCAGCCTCTATTCTGCAGTCCTCTTCTTCGGGGAGCAGATGGAGGAACGGGAACCCATCTTGCGGGCCAGGATTAAGGTTAGCCCGCAGATGCTCAAGGCCTTTGCGCTGCTGGCCAACAAGCACGTCAAGGACTACGAGGAAGCGGTGGGCCCCATTACCCTGCCGGAACAGGTGTATAACGCCTGGGAAATTGAGATGGAACAACAGTAAGAAACGGTTCAGGGACTGATATTCTTCAGTGAGGTTACGATGCCCTCACCACAGATGGAACCTAAACCCGAAGACGACCGCAGGCTGGCGGAGCATGACTCTATCCCCGTCCGCATAGAGTCCGAAATGGACATGGCCACGCCCGCCGACTGGGACTGGCGTACTATCGGGGCCAGCCAGCCCAACGCCGCCGTCTTCCACATCAACCACAGCGACGTTACCCAGGTTAAGGTGGACGCTCTGGGTCCGCAGGACTCGCCTCCGGAAGCCCCCTTTGTGGTCAAAAAAGACATTCCGGTGCTGATAATCGACACCCTGGACCAGTTCTGGGCAGGGGAGTCGCGCACCAGGCTGCCCCTGCAGGGGTTGCGGGTCCCGGTGGCCGGGGACACGGAAGCCGAAGCCAAGCAAAAGCTGGCGGCCGACCTGGCGGCCCAGCTTCGGCTGCTGTTACTGCTCTCCAGTTCCCGCCAGGGCAACATCGCCCCGGAACTGAAGGCCAATCTGATTTACCTGGACTCCGTCCTCGGCCTGAGGAGAGACTGAACCCGAGGCCAGTGAACCATTCACTGTCGGCGAAACCCTGAGGGCCGCCGTCTCTCCGGATGGGACAAGAAAGTCGCCGGATGGTTTAAATCCATCCGGCGTTGTATGTGTCACGACAGCGATATGTCCTTGCCGTCAGGCTGTCTGCAAAACCCGTTTGACCTCTTCTGCCACGTCCTCCAGCGAGACCATTGTCGCTTCCTCATCCGTCCGCCCTTTCACTTCCACGGCGTTGTTGCGGAGGTTGCGGGGACTCACCACCAGGCGCAGGGGCAACCCCATCAGGTCGGCGTCATTCAGCTTGACTCCCGCCGCCTGGTCGGGACGGTCGTCGAAGAGGGTCTCAATTCCGCTATCCCACAGCTCCCGGTACAGCTTGTCGGCGGCGGCGGCCACCGCCTCGTCGGTCAGGTTCAACCCCACCAGGTGTACCTGGTACGGCGCAATAGGGGAGGGGAAGACGATACCCCGCTCGTCGTGGTTCTGCTCGACGGCTGCGGCCAGCAATCGCCCCACGCCAATCCCGTAGCAGCCCATGGTGATTGGGTACTGCTGACCGTCCTGGTCCAGGTACATGGCGCCTAGGGCTTCACTGTAAGAGGTGCCCAGCTTGAAGATGTGGCCCACCTCTACTCCCCTGGTGGATTCCAGCGCCGTACCGCAGCGGGGGCAAAGGTGGCCCGGTTGGGCCAGGGCGATGTCGGTCAGGATGTCCACTTCAAAGTCCCTGGGATAGTTGGCGTTGCGGTAGTGGGTGTCGGGCTGGTTGGCTCCCACCACGAAGTTACTGCCCCGGGTTATGGAGGGGTCGGCCACCCGCCGGACGTTGGTGATTCCCACAGGAGACGCCGAGCCCGCCACCAGTCCGGCGGATTGCACTTCCTCATCGGTGGCCAGCCGCAGGTCGTTGCAGTGCAGGGAATTCTTCAGCTTGACCTCGTTAACCTCCAGGTCGCCCCGCACCGTGACGAAGATTACCTCCTCGTCGGCAGAATAGAAGACCGCTTTGAGGGTCTGGCTGGTGGCAACGCCAAGGTAGTCCGCCAGGGCCGCAATTGTCTTGATCCCCGGAGTATCCACCGCTTCCAGGGGCTGTTCGGCGGACGCTTCCTGCTCGGGGTACACCCCCTCCGCCTTTTCGGCGTTGGCAGTGTAACCGCAGCCAGGGCAGGTGATCACCGTGTCCTCGCCCGTAGGAGTGGCCAGCAGGAACTCGTGGGAGTCCTTGCCGCCGATGGCCCCGCTGTCGGCCTCGGCCATCAGCACCGGCAGGCTGCAACGACGGTAGATGTTGCGGTAGGCCTGGGCCATGGCCTGGTAACTGTCGTCCAGGCTGTCGTCGTCGGCGTTGAAGCTGTAGGCGTCCTTCATGTCGAACTCGCGCACCCGAATCAGTCCGGCGCGGGGACGGGGTTCGTCGCGAAACTTGGTCTGGATCTGGTAGAGAATAACCGGCAGGTCGCGGTAGCTCTGGACGTTGGCTCGCACAATGCTGGTAACCACTTCCTCGTGGGTGGGCGCCAGCACCATGGGCCGTCCCCGCCGGTCTTCCATGGAAAAGAGCACTTCGCCCATGGCGTCGGCGCGGCCCGTCTGCTCCCACAGTTCCCGGGGCTGCAGGGCGGGCATCATCAACTCCTGGCCGCCAGCCACGTCCATCTCCTCCCGAATGATGTTCTCAATCTTGCGCAGGGAGCGCCAGGCCAGGGGCAGATAGGCGTAAACGCCTGCGGCCACCTGGTAGATGAGGCCGGACCGCAGCATCAGGCGGTGGCTGGCGGTTTCCGCCTCGGGCGGGTCATCCCGCAAAGTCTTGGTCACCAGTCGGGTTAAACGCATGCTAAGGATTCCTCCGATTTCACAGCCGCCTGTTTCCGGGTTTTCCCCGCTGGCGTAGGGAACCATCTGATCCGATAGGGGCACATTGAAATGGACAACGACGTTGGCTAAGCAGTTGCCTTGTTATTGTCAAGTTCTTCTATTTGTGCTTCGGTAAGGCCAAGCTGGTTTTGCAGGATCCGAAATGCAATCCGGCGGTCTTCCTCATTGCCCTCCAGAAGACCGACTGCCCGCTTCTTTACGGCGGATGCGAACTCCGGATCACGGAGGGCCCGCTCTTTGGCGTAGTCATCGTGGTTCATGAGCATTGCTGCTTCCTCAACATCAATCCTGGTAGATCTCCAGGAGTCTTCTGGCCCTGCCGATGTCTCTTCTCTGTTGCGAAGCCTTGTCGCCCGCCGTGAGCATTACCACAGTGTTTCCTCTCTGCCGGCAGAAATACAGTCGGTATCCCGGTCCCCGTCCCATAAGTCTTCGCTCAAATATTCCAGGATTGCCAGGCAGAGGCTTGTAGTCTCCCCAATTTCCTTCTGCGATTCGGTCGAGAACGCTTAACACTCGGTCTGCCACGAGGGGCTCCAGGGAATCCAGCCATTCCCTGAATTCGGGGGTGAGCAGCACGTCGTACATGAGCTATCAGAGTGGCGCCGGCGTGTTCTCCACCTCTTCCATCAGGGCGGTGAACATCTCCTCCTCGGAAACTACCCGTACCTTCTGGCCCTTGCGGAAAATTACGGCCCGACCGGCGCCGGCGGCGATGCCCACGTCGGCATCCTTGGCCTCGCCGGGGCCGTTGACCTCGCAGCCCATGACCGCGACCTTGATGTTCTTGTCCGTCTTCTTCAGCAGCGCGTCCACGTCGTTGGCCAGCTTGCGTACGTCCACGTCGGCCCGTCCGCAACTGGGGCAGGCCACCAGGGTGGTGCCCTTGACGCGCAGGTTCAATGACTTGAGAATCTCGTACCCCACAACCACTTCTTCCTTCGAGTCGTCGCTGAGGGAGACGCGGATAGTGTCGCCAATCCCTTCATAGAGCAGGTATCCCAGGCCCACGGAGGTGCGGATGGAACCCGCCTGGGCGGTGCCAGCCTCCGTAATGCCCAGGTGGAACGGGTAGGGCACCATGTCGGCCAATTGCCGGTAGGCTTCCACAGTGGTGGGCACGTCAAAGGCCTTTAGGGAAATCTTGATCTGGTCGAAGTCCTGCTGCTCCAGCAGGGTAATTTCCCACAGGGCAGTGGCCACCATGTGGTCCACAATGCTGTATTCCCCTTCCTGGGCATCGCCAGCCTTGGGAAGCTGGTTCACCAGGTCCATGTGGCGGGAGAACCCGCGGGTACGCCCTATGCCTCCCACTGGCGGCAGGCTGCCGAAGTTGACGCCGATGCGGATGGGTATGTCCCGCTCCTTGGCTACCTTCACCACTTCCTTGACCTGGTCCTCGTTGCGCAGGTTGCCGGGGTTGAGGCGCAGGCAGTCCACCCCGCCCTTGGCGCACTCTATGGCCAGCTGGTAGTGGAAGTGTATGTCGGCAATCAGGGGGATGTTAATCTGCTTCCGGATTTCCGCCATTGCCTTGGCGGCTTCCATGTCCGGTACCGCTGAGCGGATGATATCGCAGCCCGCCTCCTCCAGTTCGTGAATCTGGCGGACGGTAGCCTTGATGTCCCTGGTATCGGTCTTGGTCATGGACTGTACGGTGATTTCGGATCCACCGCCAACCTTGACGTCGCCTACGTAGACCGGCTTGGTGACTCGTCGCTTCTTCATATAACTGGCTCCTCCTGCTGCCCGGGCCAGGAATGGCCCGATAGAGGGTGGACGTACTTGTCAGTTCATGTTACACGAAACGTGAAACCTGTGCCAGAAAGAGTTGAAAGGGGCGAGACGCTCCTTTGCTTCATTGGACTTACCTCCTTTGCAGGTGGTAAGGTAGGCCCACTAGCCCAGGAGGCGATTATGGCTGAAGTACAGGAAGGAAACACGGTTAAGGTTCACTACACCGGCACGCTCGACGACGGATCTGTGTTTGACTCTTCCGTCGGCGGCGAGCCGCTGCAGTTTACCATCGGGCAGGGTCAGATGATCCCGGGTTTTGAGCGGGGTGTAGTCGGCATGGAACTGGGAGAGACCCGGACCATTGTTGTTGCCGCCGACCAGGCCTATGGAGTCCACCGTCCCGACGGAGTGTTCGAAGTCGAGCGCACAGAGATTCCCACCACCATACCCCTTCAGCAGGGAATGCAACTGCAGGCCAACGGCCCAGGCGGTCGGCCGGTCACAATGACGGTGCTGGAAATCTCCGAAGAGAAGGTGAAGCTGGACGCCAACCATCCCCTGGCCGGCAAGGACCTGACCTTTGAGATAGAAGTGGTGGAGATCACCTAGGCGCTCAGCAATTACGAACCCACCTATGGTTCAATCAGGAGTCATAACCATGCCCGAACGCAGCGGCAGACTGGAAGGAAAGGTAGCGATTGTAACCGGCGCCGGTTCCAGCGGCCCGGGAGTGGGCAACGGCAAGGCCGCCGCCGTACTCTTTGCCCGGGAGGGGGCGAAAGTCCTGCTGGTGGACAACGTGCAGGCCCGCGCCGAGGAAACCCTGGCCATCATTCGCGATGAGGGCGGCGAGGCAGAAGTGTTTGAGGCCAACGTCATAGATGCCGACGACTGCCGCCGCATGGTGGACGCCGCCGTGGACCGCTGGGGAAGGCTGGACGTGCTGGACAACAACGTGGGAATCTCCCGACGGGGTTCAGTCCTGGAGATAAGCGAAGAAGACTGGGACTTTGTGATGGCCGTCAACGTTAAGAGCATTGTCCTGTGCAGCAAGTATGCCATCCCGAAGATGATCGAAAGCGGCGGGGGCTCCATCATCAACATTTCTTCCATTGCCGGACTGCGGGCCCACAGCAGCACTCCCTACACCACTTCCAAGGCTGCAGTGCAGGGACTGACCATGTCCATGGCCGCCGACCACGGCCCCGACGGCATACGAGTCAACTGCATCGCCCCTGGCCTGGTCTATTCCCCCATGGTGGCACCGCGCATGGACGATGACCTGCGGGAAATCCGCCGCCGCGCCGCCCCCCTTCGCACTGAAGGCGACTCCTGGGACATTGGCTACGCCGCCCTGTACCTGGCCAGCGACGAAGCCCGCTGGGTCAACGGGGTTGTTCTCCCCGTGGACGCGGGCCTGGTGCAGGTGACGCCGGTCACCTACCAGACTCTGGCCCAGCAGCAGTACGCGCAACCAGGCTAGCCGTTATCATTCCTGAGAACCTTTGAGCCAGTCCCATTCTCTTCGGCGGGGGTAGGTCAGGATGGGGGATGTAGCTTGCCAGCGAGCTTTCCCCCTCACGTTGACCCTTTCCAATAAGGGAAAAGAGAACCTGTTCGGCCTGCCTCAAGCTCGTAAAGCCCGGCAAATGCGGTTTGGCATGGACAACCTACTCCCGCACCTTCGCATACAGCCACTGGTCCACGATTTGCCCATCCTTGATGGCGCTCTTGCGCATCAAGCCCTCATATTCGTAACCCGCTTTTTCCAGTACCCGCGCTGAGGCCGGATTCCATTCCAAAACGGTTGCATACAACCGAACCAGGCCCAACTCGGCAAAAGCGTATTCGGTCAGAAATTTCAGTGACTCGGTGGCGATGCCCCGACCCCAGAAGGACTGGCCCAGCCAATATCCCACTTCGGCGGAAAGCCGGGCCACGTCGCTCTGTGGCAACATGCCAATGGAACCGATGGTTTCGGTGGCATTGGCAATGGCGAATACCGTCTCAGGGTCTTGCTGCATCGCATATTGTATCCACTCTTGCGCATCCTCAATTCCGTATGGATAAGGGTGCTGGTCCCATATATTTCGCCAAACCTCTCGGTTGTTGCCATACTTTGCTAGCGCTGGCGCGTCGTCCGGTCGAAAGCTTCGTACCTGCCACTCATCAAACTCGAACTGCATAATTGAATCCCCGACAAGAACGGGGGCGATGTTGCATCGCCCCCTGATTGCTCGACTGTGACCGCCGTGTGGAAGTCTTTTCTCGGGATTGCCCAGATTGGGAGTCCTCGGCTCGACGGGCAGCCCAAACGAGATTGTAGCATTGTGGTCAGGTCCTGCAAGAACACTGAATCGCTGGTCCATACAATAAAGGTAGAGATACTTGCCTTGAACCACGCTTCTTGCCCAGGCCCAACGCGTCTAACTTTGTAAGATTCTGTCGTTCCTGCGCCGTCGAGAACCTCGAACTTGAAGAGCGCCGAATCGGCCCTCGTCTTTGCCTGGAAACGCCGGCGTGGTGGGAGAATGCGTTTGCCTGGCCCCAGCCCCCACGGTAGCCAACCCCCTTTCTTGGTGCTAACATTACGTGGCGAAAATTTCAGCACAAACTCAAGGAGTACCTGATGAGAATAGCCCGGTACGAAGCCCACGGTAGCATTCATTACGGAGTCATTGATGGCGACAACGTGGCCGCCATTGAGGGCGACCTTTTCGGTAGCTACACCGTCACCGACCACGTCCACAAACTCAGCGACGTCAAGCTGCTGGCCCCCGTGGTCCCCGGCAAAATCCTGGCGATGGGCCTGAACTACACCAGCCACATCGGCGACCGGCCTGCGCCCCAGTACCCCATGGTTTTCCACAAGACCCCCACCAGCGTTATTGGCCCTGAGGACACTATCGTCCGCCCCAAAGAGGTTGAGCGACTGGATGCTGAAGGCGAACTGGTAGCCATCATCAAGGACACCTGCAAGAACGTATCCAAAGAAGACGCCCTGAACCACGTCTTCGGCTACACCTGCGGCAACGATGTAAGCGCTCGCGACTGGCAGCGTCGCGACCGCAACGACAACAACTCCGACTGGTGGAGGGCCAAGTCTGCCGACACCTTCTCGCCAATGGGTCCCTGGATCGAAACTGACCTGGACCCCCATGCCCAGCACTTGCGCACCCGGGTCAATGGCGACGAGGAGCAGAACGAGTCCACCGCCCACCTGATTTTCGACGTGCCTACCATGATCGAGTTCATATCCCGCTACGTGACCCTGGAAGCCGGGGACTGCATCTACACCGGCACTCCCGGCACCACCAGCAACATGAACGACGGAGCCATCTGCGAAATCGACATTGACGGCATCGGCATCCTCCGCAATCCGGTTAAGCTGGAGGGCTAGTCCGCTTCATCCACGAAAGACTGGAAGGCATGCTAAGAGCAGGGAGGCCGGGCCGTTATGCCCGGCTTCTTGCTTTGGGGGCGGAGTGAACCTCACCGTGACGAGGATATGCTGGCGAAGCGCCTTCGTGTAACTTCGTGCAACTTCGTGGTGAATCCCGTCACTCCGTAATTGGGCGGGAGATTATCCACAGGCTCACTACGGTGTATATCACCATCAGGGCCAGCATGGGAACCTGGCTTTTCAGGGCCAGTCGGCCGCTTCCGTAGATGGTCACAGCCTTGAGATGGGCCAGATACACGGCGATTATGTGCCCTACCACGATGGACATGACGGCAAAGAACCAGATAAACCTGGCGTTGGTAATGGTGATGTTCACCACGTAACTCGCCGTGCCAAAGAAGTCGGCGCCATTACCGAAAGGATCGGAGGCCAGCGGAATTATCAGCTGCCCCTGGATCAGCAGGAAACCCAGGTAGTGGGCAAAGTGGTAAGCCAGGGCGATGGGCACCAGGGAATACACAAAGGCCGTCATCAGTTGCGGCGGTGTGGGCCCAGGTGCGCCCCGGCGCGCTACTACCCCCTGCATCATTGCGCAAAAGACCCAGTAAACCGCAGCGAAGGTCAGGGGAAAGAGGACGAGGCCCAGGGTGTTGGCAATTACCAGGCCATTGAAATAGGGGGATGTGAGCTGTGGAGTCTGGGTCAGGGCCCAGCCCAGCGCCGAGGCCCATTCGGGAGTATCGCTGAAGCCGTCGAAGGTAACCGTGGACAGCACCAGCAGCACCAGCGCAGTTAGTCCCACTGGCAAGGACTCCTGCGCGTGCAGCCCTATTGCCGGGGGGCGCAGATTCAACTGCCGGTCGCGGGCGTATTCGAAGCACTCATAGCAGTCCACGCAGCCGGACCTGTAGTTGCTCGTCCCTCCACTGCAATGGGGCCCGGAACACTCGTGGCAGACTACGGGGTCACTGGTCCGCACCTCGGTAATGGAGAAGCGGGTGAGGAAGCCGTAGATGACAGTAAAGACCTCGCCATACCTTAGCCACTGGTGCTTGCCGAAAAGGAACATGCCCCCAAGGGTCAGCAGGCTGTAAGCGATTATCAGCCAGGCCAGCAGGGCGGGGGAAGCGCTTTCGGGCAGCGCGTTCTCTACCCACACAAAGGCGAAGAACAGGAACACGGACGGCCACACCCCCACCCGGTGGGCGTAGTCCAGGCCCAGCGTCAACTCCCACTGCGGATTGACCCGGTGGTAGAGGAATTCAGCCAGCCCGAAGATTATCTTCCAGGGATTTACCACCGCCCAGAGGTTTCCCACCAGGGAAACCACGAAGCCCATACCTACCCACCAGATTATCCACACGAAGGTGGGCGTCAGGTTGTTGACTGGACGCTCGGAACCGTACAGCCCCGTGGCAATAACCAAGAGAAAGAGTAATAACGAAGCCGTTTTAAGGAACCAGGTTAAGGGCCCCGACAGGATCAGTCTGAGGGGTTCCAACCCGAACAGATTCAGCCTTGGGTACCGCTCGCCGCTGTATTCCCCGCGCAGGAAGATGCCCACTACCAGGAAGGACAGGACCACCGCCGCCGCTCCCCCGATAACGAAATATGTCAAGGGCAGGGGAAGATCGTAGCGTTCGCCGAAGCCGTGGGCATATGCGGGGGCCGCGGAAAGGCCCATTGCAAGAATACCGATGGACGCGAAAAGGAGGAAAAGGAGCGTTTTCAGCCGAAGCATACCGTCACCAGGCCAGTGTTTCTGGTGAATATTAGTGTAGCACTTTCCCCGGTTGAATCACTTTAGGGAGGGGCCCCGGCGCTGGCAGCGGTGTCTTTAAGTCGCCTTGCCGGCCCATGCGGAAATTAAGAAATACCCGCCATTCCCGTTAATTTCTGCTCTTTTGGTATTTGAAGCCTTTACCCCCAAGTGCGGACAACTTAGCACCCGCTAAGAGGTTTCCGTGGCTGATTCGTCAGTGAGGTTCGCGGGCGGGAATCCAGGGCGGCGGGGGCTTACCACGCTTTGGTCAGTCCCTTGCCAAGTATTCATGGTAGGCAGGGGTTATGCAGACCGGCAAGGGGCGTGGGTCAGGGCAAGCATACTTTGCGGCAGTTAAGTTGCCTGTGGGGGGATATAATTCGGCGCTGGGCCGGCCCGATGGCTCAACACTGCCATAGCAAGGCCAGTGGACGCCCGGGCCGAGGTGTGGGTATCGTTGCCCGGGAGGGGGAGTTCGCCGGTGTTGCGTCGCCGGTGCGGTTATCCCATGGCCGTGTCCGGTCCCGTTAGCCAGCGGAAGATCCGCAGGAGTCACTCCAGGTTAGGAGCGACCTCTTTTCCCAGCAGTCGCATGGATTCCAGCACCTGGTCCGGAGGCACTCGGCCACCGGCGTTGACGTCACCCACAACCATCGATATGCCCAGTTCCTTCTTCAGATGCTGGAACCGGTCAATAACCTGGTCAGGCGTACCAAAAACGACACGCGACTCCAGTACCTCGTCGTAGGAAAGTTGGCCCAGGGCTTCTGCCCGTTTTCGCATGCCCTCGGGGTCGGTCACTCCCTCGTCTCCCAGCCGCGAAATCATCAAGTTGGACTGTCGCTGATAGAAGGCAAGCATGCTGTCCCTGGGCTCCGAGCGGGCCTTCTCCGAATCGGAGGCAGTGTAAACCGGCACGCGGATGCCCACGTCGGGCTCGCCGGCGATTCCCGCCTCCCGCCAGGCTTCCGAAAAGTGCTCAATCCTGGCCTTCAGGTCAGAGAAGGTGCCAAAGCCAACGTTGACGAAGATGGGTATTCCCATGCTGCCCGCCCGGGCAAAGCTTTCCAGGCTGGCGCAGGCCATGCGGATGGGAGGATGCGGTTGCTGGACCGGCTTGGGCATAAGGCGCACATTATGGAAGTTGTAGAACTCGCCTTCGTAGCTGAACTCGTCGGTGGTCCAGGCCTTCAGGATAACTTCCAGGGACTCCCAGAAACGGCCCCGGCTTTCCGAGTAGGGAATGTTGTAGCCGCTGTAGGAGATAGTCAGGCCGCTGCGGCCAATTCCGAAGTTGAACCGGCCCTGGCTGATCTGGTCCACGGTGGCAGCCTCTTCGGCGATGCGGATGGGGTGGTTCAACGGCAGCACCTGCACCGCGATTCCCACCCGTACCCGTTCGGTGCGGTTGGCGATGGCGGCGGCTACCACGATGGGGGAAGACAGCACCGACCGCTGGGGCTGGAAGTGTCGTTCGGCCAGCCAGATACTGTGAAACCCCGATTCCTCCGCCACGTCCACCTGCTCGAAACTGTCGCGGAAGGCGGCAGGCTGGTCGTTGACGTCGCGGATGTCGAATTCAATCGCTGCAGTTAGTTCCAAGACCTTCTCCTTCGTTCATCGGCGCAGGTTCTTTGGCGCAGGTTCGTTGGTGCAGGTTCGTCGGCGCAGGGTCATCGGTGTCGGTCCTGCCAGGGCCCCGCGACAACGGTTTGCACCGCAGAATGGCGGCGGCTTGCAGGATTCTGCTTCACGCCCGCCAAATCTTTGCCAAAGCCGGAATAGTATCTTGCCGCTGGTAACCAAAGTCAAGCTGGGAGAAGGGCCAGCCAGGCCTGGCGTTTCAGGCGAAAGGAATCGCAACGCCGGGTTTCGTTTCAGGTGGTATGGACAACCGGAACGGCAGGGGCAGACCTGTGTGTCCGCCCTTGTCTCCCAAATGAAACCACCTGGATGGGAACGGTACCGAACCGCAAGGCCAAATTGCCGACGTCGCTGCGCACGGTTATAATTCGTAGTTGCCCCGCGCGGAGAGGTGGCCGAGTGGTTGAAGGCGCCGGTCTCGAAAACCGGTATACCCGCAAGGGTATCGCGGGTTCGAATCCCGCTCTCTCCGCCAGCATATTCCCTCATTCAGTTCCAATTGCTCCTATGTTTCCTCTAGCCAACAGGAAAGTACCCCGGCAACGTACCTTGGATCTGGTTTTCCCCCTCAGCATGACCCGGAAACCGACCGGAATCATTTCTAGGAGTCACCGGTTTGGGAAATAGAAGCCAGCACAAGAAGTTGCCCCGGGTACTGCCCGGGGCGATTCGATTCGGCGCTGACAGTCGGGACGGCGTCACCCGTTGCCTTCAACCGGTACCAACCGCATCCTTCCGTCATCAGCAGGCCCTCAACCGGGATAAGCCTCCTGGTGTGTGGGTTCCCGGCCAGTATGGCGGCCCCAAGGGTCAAGTCGCCCAGCAGTCCTGGCTCCCCGGGCTCCCCGAAGGTTACCGGCGTAGAAAATTCTTCCCCCTGCAGCCTCATTGTTGTCCTGCCCCTGGTTCTACGTTTAGGCCTGACGTCAGCCAGCCTCACGGTTTCAGTCCTCTCTTCGGGCACTCCGAGCTTTTCCAGGACCTCGCTGGGTATGCTGGTGAACATGGCGCCGGAACCTGCCAGCATCTCCACGGGATCGAATTGCTGCCCCTGGGGCTCGCTAATTTCCACCGTCAATGGGAAAGTTTCCATAATTTTCTCCTGTAAATTCCGAGGCGATTCACAGTTAATCTAACGTTGGCCAGGCCTTAAAGAGACTTTTACCGCCCCTTAATCGGCTCTCCTCCTTTGGGCACTACCCTAGCCCCTGCATGGAGTCCCACAGCCACGTTCAGGATCTCAGGTGGGACTTCCAGAGCTATTGAAACGGGGTAGCGTATGAATTTCTCGAAGTGCCTGTCCACAAGAAATAGATTGGTCTGGGTTGCTGGGGTGTTGCTCACTATAGCTTTATTCGCTATGGCGGGCTGTGCTGTCGAGGCCGGACCTGAAGGGACCTCAGGCCCCCAGGGCCAAGTGGGTCCCCAAGGCGAAGCCGGCCCGACCGGACCCCAGGGTCCGGCTGGCGCTGCCGGGCGTACCGGCCCAGCAGGCCCCCAGGGAGCAGCAGGACAGCAAGGTGAAACCGGGCTCCGGGCCTCTGCCGGGGCTGCCGGAGCTGATGGTTCCCCGGGCGCAGATGCCCGGGAGACTGAGTTCATAGTAGAAGAGGGCATGGTTGCCTGGAGATTCGAGGGCGAGGGTGACGACAGCTGGAGAGTCCTGGCATCCCTCGACGCCATGACCCAAAGGCTTCCACAGCCCGATGACTCCTTGATGATCACACCTTCCGCCTCGGGCTGGGAGGTCCAGCACATCTTCACCGTCGGGAATAAGGTAGGCGACTACCAGCCCGTGGGAATCCTGGACGGGGCCGGCGCATTCGAGCTGGACGTCGATACGGTACGGGTACTTACCAACCATGAGCTCAGGCCCGGCCTGGGGTACGCATACACCCTGGACAACGGGACAGAGCTTCGAGGCGCCCGGGTATCATACTTCGACATCGATAAGGAGACTCTGGCAGTCAAGTCTGCCGGGCTGGCCTACGACACCATAATTACCCGCTACGGCCAGGTGCTTGACCAGGCCACCGTCGACCTGGGTGACTCGGACCTTGGCGACCTGCGTCGCCTCTGCTCTTCGGCCTTCTACGCTGCCGGTGAGTACGGGCTTGCCGACGACATCTACTTCACGGGCGAGGAAACTAGTGATGGCCAGCTTTACGCCCAGGATGTAGCGAACAACACTCTCTACGCGGTCCCGGCTACGGGACGGGCCGCCTACGAAAACGTCACCCTCCTGGACTCCGGCGATCCCGGAAAGGTTGCCATCATCATCGGCGACGACCGGGCCAGCGCGCCCCTGCTCCTCTACCTGGGAGACAAGACTCCGGGCGGCAGCTTCACGGACCGGAACGGCCTCGCCTCAGGCAGCCTCTATGTTTGGGTAGAGGACGGTGGTCAGAGGTCTTCGGAGACCTTCTACAGGACCGGGGAAACTCGCAGCGGCAAATTCGTGGAGATTAACATCCTGGACGAAAGCATGGCCGGCCAGGAAGGCTGGGACGCTGTCGGGTACGCATCCATGGAAGTACAGGATGAGATGGCTGATGCGGCCGGCGCGTTCAAATTTTCCCGTCCTGAAGATGTGGACGTGAACCCCTTGGACGGGACCCAGTTCGTGCTCAACTCAACCGGGCACCGGAGCCACCCCAACGACCTTTGGGGCACGGTGTACGTGGTAGATGTGGACTTCTCCGACCTGAGCGCGGAAGTGACCATCTCTTATTCGGGCGACGATGCGGGCGGTGGGCAGTTCCAGATGGGGCCGGACTTCGGGCTGCGAAGCCCCGACAACCTGGACTGGGCCAACGACGGCTATATCTACCAGCAAGAAGACCGGTCTTACGGGGGTTTCGGCGGCGTCAGTGCCCAGGAAGCTTCCATCTGGCAGATGGACCCCTACAACGGGAGCGTCGTGCGAATCGCCCAGGTGAACCGCAATGCCCTGTTGCCCAAGGGGGCTGTTGATACGGACCCTGACGATTTGGGCGATTGGGAGACCAGCGGGGTGCTGGATGTTACAACCCTCTTCGGCGCCGATGCCACCACCTTGCTGATCAACGTCCAGGCCCACAGCCTCAACGTCGATCTGTTCGGAGACCTGGTGCAGGGAGGGCAAATTGTACTGCTGCGTCGGACCGAACCCCAGAACATCGCCCTCAGCAGGCTGGGCGGCTTCAGTTCCGAACTGGGCGCCGAGATAGTCTCCTACGACCCAGGAACTCAAAGGGCTTTCGTAACCGTCGGCAGCGGCGTCGAAGTGCTGGACCTGTCCAACCCGGCAGAGGTCGTCGCCCACAGCGCAATTGAGGTGACCGGCGGAGGCTCGGTTACCAGTGTTGCGGTCCATGGTGGTGTGCTGGCAGCAGCCGTCCAGGCTGAGGACGAAGCCGCCAACGGCATGGTCAGCTTCTACGACACCGAGACCCTGCTCCAGGTAGGCTCGGCCGAAGTCGGCGTTCAGCCGGACATGGTTACCTTCAGCCCCAACGGCCAGTACGTCCTGACGGCTAACGAGGGCGAGCCCAACGACGACTACAGCATGGACCCGGCGGGCACCGTCAGCATAATCGACGTATCCGGGGGCATCGGGTCGAGCAGCGTCACAACGGTAGGATTCGATCCCGCAGCTTTCGACCTGGCTGGGCTGATGACGCAGGGCCTGAGGGTGTTTGGTCCTGGCTCTTCCCTGGCAGAGGATGTGGAGCCTGAGTACATCGCCGTGTCCGCCGACTCCTCCACAGCCTACGTGACCTTGCAGGAAAACAACGCCATCGCCGAGGTCAACATCGCCCAGGGGACCGTGACCGCCATTCTGCCCCTGGGCTTCAAGGACCACTCAATGGCCGGCAACGAGTTGGATGCCAGCAACCGGGACGCCAGCATAAACATCCGTAACTGGGATGTGCTGGGGATGTACCAGCCCGATGCCCTGGCGTCTTACACCGCGGCCGACGGACAGATGTACCTGGTCACCGCCAACGAAGGTGATGCAAGGGACTATGCGGGGTTCAGCGAGGAGACCAGGGTCGGTGACCTCACCCTCGACCCACGCGCATTCCCTAATGCCAGCACCCTGCAGCAGGACGAAAGCCTGGGGCGTCTCAAGACCACCACCGCCCTGGGAGACACCGATGGCGACGGTGACCACGACGTAATCTACGCCTACGGGGCACGCTCCTTCTCTATCTGGGACACCTCGGGGAACCTGGTTTTCGATAGCGGGAGCCTGATGGCCCAGGTGCTTGCCGAGGAGGCGCCGGTCATCTTCAACGCCAACAACTTCGCCTCCGAGTTCGACCAGCGCTCCGACGATAAGGGCAGCGAGCCCGAAGCGGTAACGGTTACCAAGCTGTGGGGGCGCCACTACGCCTTCGTGGGCCTGGAGAGGGCTGGAGGGGTCTTTATATACGACGTAACCTACCCCGAGCAGGCCCGCTTCGTGGACTACTTCAACGATGTGGACCCATATGGAGAGCGGTTCACTGCCGGCGACCTGGGACCTGAGGGGCTGGCGGTAGTGGCGGCAGAGGATAGCCCGACGGGAACTCCTCTGCTGCTAATGGCCAGCGAGTGGAGCCAGACCACGGCAGTGTTCGAGATCTCCCTGGCAGGACGCTAAGACTCAGAGGCTTCTCTTCCAGATAAGCGCGCCAACGGACCCATGCCCGGGGGCGGGATATACTCCCGTCCCCGGTTCTTTAAGGCCATCGACCCGTTAGATCATCCATTTTAGGCCCATTGAACCTCTATCACTGCCGGGCGCTGTCGCGAACCCATTGAGCCGGCTAACACATAGGCAATATGCTTATGCCACGTAACTAATCGAGAGGGCAGTTTGACACCATCCACTGTCAAACACATGGTCTGCCTTGCAAATTCCTGGAAGAGGACTGGGCGTTGCATAGCGGGTAAAAAATCGTTGCGGATGGGAGCGCTGGAGGCTGGATTAGGCCTAACCCGATGTGCCGGTGGTCCGCCTGGTGTTGGACAACCTGAATACCCATAGGGTGGCATCGCTATACGAGGCTTTTCCTCCAGCGGAAGCTCGGCGCACCCCCGTCGGGCGCGGAACCTGCCACTGTGGCAACCGGCGGCCGGGGCGTGCTGGTCTGGGTGATGCTGGTCGTCCTGGCCGCGCTGGTAGTCAGTGGCGGCGGCAGTTATTACTACCTGCGGATGCGCCGGCGGTAGCCCGCTGGGGCGGATTTACCCTCCAATCCGCCCCTGTGGATCCGGTGGCACACCATCACTCCGCCCGGCTGGTACGTGTTTCCACCGTCCTTGATGCCGGGGCAACTTCCTTCGGCGTTGACTGTCGGGACGGCGTCACCCGTTGTCTTCGGTGAGCACCTTCACGTGGCCGGCCACAAATCCCGCAGTGTCGGAGGTGTGAATGATCTCCTGCCAGAAGCTCTGGCCGCTGTCGTCGGTTGCTGCGGTGAGCGTCACCGTTTGCGCGGTGTCCCAGTTTTCCGGGGTGAAGTTAAGCTCGGTGGGACTGGCCGTAAGGTGGCTCTCCGGGTTTACCGCCAGGGAAATGGTCACATCTTCATCGGGCTGGGAGTCCAGCGCAACGGTGTAGGTGGAAGTACCGCCTTCCGTCATGGTGAGGCTGTGAGCGCTGAGGACCGGCCAGAGGAAGTTGCCGTCATCAGCCACCGTGGAGTTGTTGGTCACCGAGTGGGCAGAGAAGGTTTCCAGCGCGTTGCCGGCGTTGTCCACAAGCAAGTCGGGCAGGTCCGCCGTAAAGACATTGTCATAGGATACCGTTACCTCCTGACCCGATAGCAGGGCGGTGTCCAGCGTCAGGGCCAGGTCGGTTCCGGACACTTCCGCCCCGGAGGTATGCATCCGGTGCCCATCGGCAAATATGTCAATTACGACCTGCAGGTACACTCCCACGTCCACCCCCGTAAAGGTGGAGAGGATCCGCAGCTGTTCAGACACATGCACTGCTTCACTGAAGGTTAGTGTGACTTCCCCTCCGTCGGCCGTGGTTGCCGTGCTGACGAGAGTAGGCTTAACGGCATCCACCAACTGATCATCGGCCGTTACCCCGGCGTAGTTAACGCTGGCGCTCACATCCGACTCGTCTTCGATGCTGCCGCTGTTCGGAGACAGGCCGTCTTCGGTGATGGTTACGCCATCGGTGTCCGAATCACCGTGCTGCACTTCGTATTCCAGGACCAGGGTGCTGGTTCCTGTGCCCTCCCGGTATTCCGCATGTCTTTCGTTGTCGCCTATTGCCAGCCTGACGGTTGGATCACCTTTAACATCAACAGCCCGGTCAAAGGTCAGGGAGACCTGGATGGTTTCACCGGCGAGATACGATTCTCCGCTGGCTGGAGTTGAGTCAATGGCTGCGGTGGTCACATAGGGACTGCCGTCCACCTTGTGACCATCCAGGCTGGCTACGCCGTTGATGGTGGCCTCTACTTCGTTCTCCGTCCCCGCTTCATAAACACGGTAGGGCCCGTCAATCCCTTCGCTTTCCATCGCCGTCAATGCCACCCCGTCCCGGTCCACGTCCGTTGCCTGCACTGTATAGGCAAAAACCAGTGTTTTGGTCCCATCGCCCCGGTCGTAGGTGGCGTCTCTCCGGTCTTCTCCATCGCCCAGTTCCAGGCGGATGGTGGGCTGGCCCAGGACTTCGACTGCCTTGTCGAAGGTCAGCGAAACCTCGACGGCTTCACCCAGCCGGTAGGTGTCCCCCTGGGCGGGCGCGGAAGAAATGGAGGCGCTCTCAATAAAGGGAATACTGCCGTCAACCGTATGGCCGGACTGCGCTTCCAGGCAGGGAATGAAATGGTTCATCTCCCGGTCTGTGTCAGGAATCATCATCTTGCCATCCCCGATGAACCCTGTCCGCTCCGGCACTGAAACGCCATCTGTATCCAGATCGTTCTCCTCAATGTGGTACCTGAAGGTCACCACATCTGACATCGACCCGGAAATATACTTGGCTTCCTCCCGCCTCCCTGCCGTATCTGTCCCGATCCACAGCGGGACGTAGGGCAGGTTCTGAACCATGACCACCTGGTCAAACTGGAGAGCGATATCTATGTATTCACCGAACCGGTATGAAACACCGTTGGGAGGACTGGAGGCTACGGAAATGCCCGAGACGTAGGGCCGACCGTCCACCTTGTGCTCCGGCTGCACCGGCAAGCCTTCGTATTCCGTAAAGGCATGCAGTACACCGTCGGCTTCATTGATTTTGCCCGACCCCCCGAAGCCCAGGTTATAACCCGGGACCCCGGCGTTGCCGTTGTCAACCACGAGTCCGTCAGGATCATAGTCATCAACTTTTACTACGTGCTGGAAGACCAGCGTATCGGTGCCGGAGCCCCGGTTATAGTGGAAATTGACAGGTCGCTCTTTACCCTCGCCTACCTGGACTTTCAGGGAAACGTCGCCATCGACCTCCACATCCCGGCTGAAGTTGACACTGATGTCGATGGTCTCATCCTTACGATAAATGTCTCCGCGTGCGGGAGCAGACGAGACCGCTACTCCCGTCACATAAGGCCTGCCGGAGACCTTCTGGTCCGGCACGTTGCCGATTCCCTGGTAGTTGTAATTGACCTCGGCGCCGTCCGCCAGTGTAACGATGGTACCGTCGCCTTCAATTGTTCCACTGGTTACGTCAATGCCATTGTCGTCAACGTCACCCCAGTGGATGTCATACTCGTAGGTAAGGATGTCCGTACCCGAGCCGCTCACGTAGTCCGCATCGCGTGTAGTACCGTAGTATTTCTCGCCCAGGCCGAATTCAATGGACAGATCGTCACCGTGTACTTCTACAGCCTCGGTAAATTGCTGCTTGAAAGTAATAGTCTCGCCTACGGTGTATCCTCCCTCTCCCCTGGGCGTCGAAGCCACCCAGATCTCCTTGGCGCCGGGGCCGTCATCGTCTTCGATGGTGATGGTGCAGGCGGTTGTACCATAAGACTGGCCTACGTAGGTGAACGACACCCGGTACTTCTCCGTATCTTCCGACACGTCGTCCTCAGTTGTATGGAAGGTCCTGGACATTCTCCTGATTCCCCAGGTCTCGTGGTAGGTGCCAACCTGTTTCTCGTGTCTCAGGGCGGTGTAGTCGTGATCATCAGCGGTAATGGAGGTTGTTCTCCAGTAGAGTTCGAAGGGTTGGGCTGCATTCTCGGATATATAGCCACCCCAGCTGTTGTTAGTAACCCACAATTCGAAACTGTCGCCTTCCGTTACCGGCTCTTCGAGACAGTACATGTCGTACCAGGGTCGGACTGCGTGGGCGGGGGTAGGCGCCAGCGCCGCCAGCAGAGTCACCAGGCCGACGACCAGCAACGCCAGAACCGGCAGCCTTGCCCATTCAGACTTCCTCGATGTTTTCTGCATTCGGATAATCCCTCGAACTAATGACAGTTGGGCAAAATCATTCAATTAAGGCAAATAAATGATATTTTACCTAACTATTATGAATAATAAGTGAGGGAATCCGTATAATAGATGAAGAAGTTATGATGATTATGACATTCGAAGAAGAGTGTGGAGGCGCCCGGGCAAGTTCTCGCCTGGGATGTGGAGCGGCATATCTTGATGAGATGGCGGCAGTCAGATGACGGCCTGAAAACACGGTCAGTAAACCTCCAAGACAGCTTTCCAGATTCTCACCGGCCCCGTCAATTGGCAAACGTCCTGTTTCAACGAGGCATTTGCCCTGTCTGTGGAAGGTCTGAGTGCTCTCGAATAGCGGGAGGACATTAAATCAATCGAGAGGCATAACTTGGTTGCCAGCTGCCGTCCAGAAACCGTTGGAATTCTTCGTCAAAGCGCAAACCTCTTAAACCTTCGCGTCAAGGCACAGGTGCTTTTGCTATGTCTTTAAGGTGCATTTGCTTCTTGCAGACACGGCTTCGTCTTATTAGATTGTTATGAGCAATGTTGAGATGCCCTCACGCAACTAATCAAACCGCCCGGTCTGGTGCTTGGCCTGGAGAGGGGAGATGTTTCACGGAATTCATTCCGCCCAGGGCATGCAACTAATCTCGAAGGCAGCCCGGGCACTGAAGGCTAGCAACTGGACGCCCAGCCAGATCGAGCCCGAAGGGCTGAGATACGTTACGACCATTGCAGTAGCTGGGCACTGGTTTGTTATAGCCGTATGCCTGGTCGAACTGGTGTACCGTCCTTACTACGGGCTTCCCAGGTTTGCCGTCTATGCCCTGCTCCTGTTGGCGCTGATCGGGCTTAACGGCTACATACACTACCGTCTCCGCACCAACCGGCCGATAGCCTGGCCCTGGCTCATGGCTATCTGCACACTGGACCTGGTCCTGATTTCAGCCGGGATAGCCATAAGCAACGGCTTCAGCCATCCCTTCTTCCACCTGTTCTACTACCCAGCCCTGGCCGCGTTCGCGTCCATGTTCTCCTCTTTCAGGCTCAACATGGTCCTGGTGACGTTGGTGGCGGTGATATACACGGCGATAAGCCTGACCGCGGGGGAAGGGCTTGATTTGGAAACAAGAGATGAAAAGGACCTGCTGGCCAGGATAGCGGTTATGTACCTGGTCGTTATGGTGGTGAACTTTGCCACCAACTTCGAGCGCCTGCGGTGGAGGCAGGCGCAGGAGCGGGAACGGGCCCTGGAACAGGAGCGGCTCGAACTGGCCCAGGCGTTGCAGCGGGAGAGGATCGAACTGTCCCAAAATATCCACGACACCGCGGCCCAGTCGGCCTACATGATCGGCTTGGGCATCGACACGGCCAGGGAACTGGCCGGAGAGGAGCAACCGGAGCTTGCCGCCACCCTTGAGGCGACGTCACGCTTGTCCCGGTCCACCATCTGGGAGCTTAGGCATCCCATAAACATGGGAAGCATCTACGAGGGCAGGGAGTTGGGCCGGGCCCTGCGGTCCCACGCCACCAGCTTTACCAACGTCACCACCGTGCCCGCCGAGATTGAGCAGACGGGAGTCGAGCCGCCCCTTTCCACCGAGACCAGGAGCGTGCTGTTCTCGATAGCGCACAATGCGCTGACCAACGCTTACCGGCACGCGGAGGCGACCAGGGTATGCATTGGCCTGGACTTCAGCCCCGAAAACATCAGCCTGTCGATCTCGGACAACGGGATCGGGCTGCCCGCAGATTACGCCGAGCGGGGCCACGGTTTCAATAACATGAGCATCGCCGCTGAGCGCCTGGGCGGGTATCTTGTCGTGGAAGAACAAGGTAGGCTGGGCGGCGCCAGCGTAACCTGCGTAATACCGTCGGAGTGATAGAAAAGTGACAGGAGGAGGTTGATGGCAGCAGACTCACGCATAAGGGTGATGATCGTTGACGACCACTCCATCGTCAGGGTCGGCCTGCAACAGGTACTGGAACACGCCGGGGATTTTGAGGTCGTGGGGCACGCCTCGGACGGGGAAGAGGCGGTACGGGTCGCCATCGAGGTGTCGCCGGACGTGGTTATTATGGACGTAATGATGCCAGGGAAGGACGGGGTGGAGGCTTGCCGGGAGATTATGGAGTCCCTGCCCGAGGTCCGCGTCATGATGCTGACCGCCTCTACGGCGGAGGACGCTGTGGTGGAGGCCGTGGCCGCCGGCGCCACCGGCTACCTCCAAAAGGAAACGGACCGGGAACGCCTGCTGTCCGCGGTGCGAGGCGTGGTTCGTGGCGAGCTTCTTTTACCTGCCGACGTGGTCACCAGGACTTTCGCGGCTTTACGTGACAACACAGGGGCGGAAGATACCACGGCTACGGCCGGCCTTACTCCCCGGGAGCGGGAGATACTCATTGCCTTCTCCCGGGGCATGTCCTACGCCCAGATAGCCGAGATGCGGGAGGTCAAGGCAGTGACCATTCGCAACGCAATCTACGGAATTCAGCAGAAACTGGCGGTCCGGTCCATGCAGGGGCTGGTGCTCTGGTGCGTGCGAAATGGCCTCCTGGACGACGTTGTCTCGGGCGGGTAGTGGCGGACGGGCTTCATTGACGCTGGGGGCTGCGTCTGACAACGCAGCCCCCATGCGGTGTGTCGCTCAGACGGAGCGCGGTTGTTCTTACACGAGTGGGGTGCCTCGGACCATCGGAGTTCGCGGCTGTCTGCTTTACTCTTGACGAATTAAACCCAGTCCGGCCGATGTCAGCCTGTGCCGGGCTGGCGGCAAGCGCGCCCGGATCCAGGGCCCGGCGGCGCAACCGCAATGCTGCCTTGTCGCTCTTGAATTTCAGCGCCAGCCCTACTCCTTGTGAAACCAGCCCGAGCCGAAGGTCAGGCCGTCCTGGGAGATGGCCCAGATGCGCATACTTCCCCCGTTGGTTATCCACCCGCCCTCCGCCGGCACATCAAGAGCCTCAATGCCCAATACGTCGGTCAGTTTCTGGCCCACCATGGAAGGATTCTGGATGCCTACGATGGTACCTGTTTCCTCAGTAATAAACGCCACCCATTGGCCCTGTTGGCTGGTGGCGCTGTTGTAGTATGCGACAGTGGCGGCCAGTCCCCCTGTAATGCTCTCCGGACTGTTGTAGTACCGCATGGTCTCGTTCAGACCCTTGGCCTGGTACCTTTCGACTGCGGAAAGCACGAGAGCCCTGGTGAACTCCTCGGCGACTATGTGCCAGCCGGATACGAACAGCAGGTCGTCATGCCGCACCACCCAGGCGTTCTTGAGCTGGAGCTGGCCAAGATCTCCCACGAAGGGGTTGCCGGCTTCGGGGTTGCGGTACACGTAGGAAACCCACTTGCCCTCCTCGGTGGCCGAGAGGATTTCCGGTCCAAACCGGTAGCCGTTGACGTCGGTCCCCAGCGGTCCATTCAGGTCCAGCCCGCGCAGATGCTCGTCATAGTGCCCGAGGACGCTGCCCGACTCGTCAACGACTATCATGTACCACTGCCCGTCTATGCTCTCCAGGCTGTTGAAGTACTCCAGAGCGGCATCCCTTCCTGCCATCTCATACCTGCTGATGGCGCCGCTGACAAAGAACTTGGTGTAGTCTGCAGGGGATGACCTGGTGGGCGTGGAAGCAACCACCGTTCGGGCTATCAACTCCGCCTGTTGAGCAGTAATGCCCTCTCCGGACTTGGGGGCGTCTCCCGAAGCCGCTCCAACAGCCTCTTCCACTTCCCGGGATATCACTCCCTCCTGGGATTGACGGAAGTCAGCCAGGGCCGAGCTTATGGCATCATCCAGGTACTGCCTGCTGAGTTCCCGCTGTGGCTGGGGAGAGTTTGCCGACTCTGCCCGAATGATCTCCTGGACGTGGGCTGCAGTTAGTTGCTCCCCTTCTGCGCTGGCCGCCTGCTCCAGAGACGCCTGCACCAAACCTTGAACCTCACCTGGAGTTACTGCGACGGGCGCAGAGGCAATCTCCTCTTGTACTATGGCCTCAACTTCCGTCCTGGTAAGTCCGGCGTCGGTGTCCCCGCCCCCGCAGGCCGCCATTAAAAAGGACAGCAACAATATCCCGCTTGCCCCGACGCCAATCACGAATTTCCTTCCTCTCATTAACTGCTCCCCCTGGTCAGGTTGAGTCCCCGCAACAGTTGTTCCTGCTGCGGGGACCCTTAAATGATCAATTTCTCGCTGCTGAACGCCCGTAACAGTACGCTCTAAACACCGCCGTGCCCGTTTACAAAGTGGTCCGCATCGGGACCGTAGGCGCTGTGGGTCAACACGGCGTCATTGCCGGAGGCATCCTGGATGGTGCCGCCGTTCAGGGTCAGCTTGTTGGCCGCAATCGCCAGGCCGTCGCTGGCCGAGTCGCCCACGGCAACAGTGTATTCAAACACGACCCGGGCTCCGCCGCTGTTGCTGCTGCTGTAGCTGGCCTGCTGGTTGCTGCTGCCGGGGTCGGCGAACTCCAGCTCCAGCTGCGGCTCGCCGGTTACGGTTACGTTCTCACTGAAGGTGACCGTGACCTGGATGGTGTCCCCGGTGGAGTAGGTGTCATCGTCGCCCGGGTCGCTGGTAACGGCGATGGACGAGATGGTCGGCGCCACGGTGTCCGAACCATCCACCTTGTGTCCGGAGTCGGCTGGCAACGCATCGTGGGTCAGGGTGGCGTCGTTGTCTGCCTCGTCCTTGATGGAGCCGCCGTTGAGGGTCAGCTTGTCGGCGCCAATGGCGATGCCGTCGGTGTCACTCTCGTCCGGCGCCACCGTGTAGCTGAAGACAACGGTAGAATCGTAGATGTCAGTGTTCGACTGGGTCGTCCTGTTTGAACCGAACGCCCCGCCTAGCCTGCTGTAGTCTGCAATCTTGGCCGTGCCGTCGAAGTCCAGCTCCAGCTGGGGCGTTCCGGTTATAGTTACGTCCTCGCTGAAGGTGACGGTGACCTCGATGTCGTCTCCGGGGCCGAAGGTGTCATCGTCACCGGGGTCGCTGGTGATGGTGATGGACGAAACCGTGGGCGGCGTGGTGTCCGAGGCGTCCACCATGTGCCCCGACTGGGATGGTATTGACTTAAGGGTCAGGTCGGCCTCGTTTTCCGAGCCGTCCTGGATGGTGCCGCCGTTGAGGGTCAGCGCGTTGTTGCCGATGGCGATGCCGTTGGCGTCGCTGTCGTTCAGGGCCACGGTGTAGGTGAACTTAACCTCTGATTGATCCGCTACCTCTGTTCCAAAGGTGCTGACGTAGTCTGCCGTCTTGGCAGTGCCGTCGAAGTCCAGTTCCAGTTGCGGCGTTCCGGTGACGATGACGTCCTCGCTGAAGAAAGCAATTGCCAGGACAACGTCTCCCTCACCATAGGTGTCGTCGTCGCCCGGGTCGCTGACGATGCGCACGGACGAAATGGTCGGCGCGGTGTCGTCCGGGGCGCTTACCAGGTGCTCCGGATGGTCCGGAACACCGTGGTGGGCCAGGAGGGCAGGGTTGCCCGCCTCGTCCTCAATGGAGGCTCCATCCGCAATAGTGACTCCATCCTCAATGGTGGCTTCATCAAGCATTAGGCTGCTTGCGATGATTGAGACTCCATCGTCGTCTTCGTCTCCCTCCTGAACCTGGTAGTAGAATCTGAGCCTTTGGCCTATGGTGAGCCCCCCGGGATCGGTAGGAACCGCCGGATTTGGGTATACGGCCTGCCGGACCTTGCCTCCGATGTCCAGATCAATCTGCGCTTCGCCCTGTACCACCACGGTCTCGTCGAAGTACGCCTGAACAACGATCATTTCGCCGAGGACGTATGCGTCGTCACTGTTGGCTGGGCCGCCGGAAAAGGTGACGGCCCGGACCGTGGGCGGCGTCTCATCCCCATCCAGCAGGGAGCCGTCCACCTTGTGCTTAATGTCCTCATCCAGAGAATTGATTGCGCCGACAGGGTTGTGGACGTAGGGAACATCCTCCTTGTCGGTGGCCGTGATTTCCAGGTTATCCGGCAGGTCAACGCTGATGCCATCTTCGTCGCGGTCTCGCTCATCGACTGAGTACCGGAATACCAGGACATTGGTGCCATTGCCCGAAGCGTATTCCGCCAGCTTCTCATTGAGATCTGTATCGAGGCCCAGAATCACATGGGCGAGATCACCGGCGGTGACGGGCTGCCCGAAGTCAACGCTGACCTCGATGTTCTCGTCCCGCCCGTAGGTGTATGTCTCGGAAATGGCCGTGGAGGTTATGGACATCTCCTTGGGGTAGGGCCGGCCGTCGAGCTTGTGGTCAGCCTTGGGTTGCGTCAGCCCGGCAAAGGTCGGATACACCTCGGAGTCCGTGCCCGCGATGGTTATGGTCCCGTCGCCTCCAAGACCACTGGGGTCATCGTCCGGACCGAAGCGAATGCCGGCAAATGTCGTACCCTCCATGGTTATGCCATCGGGGTCCAGGTCACGTGCTACGACATCGTGTGCAAACACCAGCGTGTCGGTGCCGGACCCCCTGCTGTAATTCCCGCCCCTCCAGACGGTATCGCCATCAGGTCCCGAGCGGAAGTTCACGTAGCGGTTCCCGACCACGTCCATGGCTGCGCTGAATGTGATGGAGACCTCGACGGTCTCCCCAAAGCGGTAGGTATCGCCGGTCTCCGGGGTGGAGGTGATTTCGACCCTGGTGGCGATGGGCGCCAGGCTGCCATCCACCTTGTGGCCCGCATCGTCATCGAAGCCATCGTAGGCCCGGTAAACCACCGTGTCCGACCCCAGGTGCGTGATGGCTTCGTACCCGGGGAAGTTGTGCCAGCTGCCGTTGCTGTCCTGGTAGCCGCCGCCCATCCTGATGCCGTCGGTGTCCACGTCATCGGCCCTTACCCTGTAGCCGAAGACCAGGACCGTTGTCCCTGTCCCACGCAGGTATTGCGCCTGCTTCCAGTCGTCTCCAACCCGCAGGCCAAGACGGGGATTGCCGCCATCCTCCACCTCCACCCTCTTGTTGAAGGTGGCGGAGATCTCTATGACCTCTCCCACGCCGTAGGTGTCTTCCACGGCCGGTTCCGAGGTCACCTCGACTTCTTTGATGTGGGGGTCGTTATCGAGGATGGTGATTTCGCACCTGTCGTCCCGGTTTGGGTTGTCCATGTTTACGACGTTGTCGGTGGGACTGAAGCGTGCGGTAAAAGTCTCGTTCCCCTCCACTTCGCCGTCGTCCCTCGTCCGGAAGACGCGCTTGACCCGGTTGGCCCGGCTTTCGGAGTTGGTTCCCATGACCAAGTCGGAGCCCTGGTGGAAGAAGTCTGTCTCATCCGCCGTACCAGCGTCTGTGTGCCAGTTGGCGCCAAAGGCTTCGTTGTGCTGGTGGTTGGTCACCCGCACCAGGAAGACATCCACATTCTCCCCTTCCCATACCTCGGTGGTGGGGCAGTCCAGGTAGAATTTGGCCTCGTCGGCGGCCACGGGCTGGGGTTCAAACAGACCCCCCGCCCCGCCCAGCGCAATCAATGCTGACAGCGCCAGCACGGCCACAACCCAGGGTTGATTCTTGAATAGTGCTCTATGGACCTTTCTCATGCTTTCCTCCAGAAGAGAATTGGTGGATGTTGGTGAATAGCCCCGGCGGACGGCCCATCCTTTGCCCGCAACGGGCCAAAGAGTGGTCGGGCAGCCTGCCCGGGGCTTACACGCAGGTGGAGATCTCTTCGTGAGCCCGTCCTTCTACATACCTGGTATCAATACAACTGTGCATTTAGAGGCCTGGTGGCAAAGAACAAGCCAGGCCAGTGAAGACATTGACTTCACCGATTCCCCGAGACCTCCGGGCAACCGGTACGCCTGGAAGTCGCCGCTTTCCCATACAATTGGTTCTTTTGGTTCTTTTCTCCCCGATGTTTGCAGGCCAGTCTCTTGTCCCAGACCGCAGGACGGCGCGTCTTACAGGCTTTCCCAAAGATCACGCCTCGCCTTGCTTATCGATACTTAATACATCCAGTGTTCAGGACTTTCTCGGAGACGGTCAATTGGCAAACGCCCTTTTTTTCAAGGGCATTTGCCCCGTTATTTGAAGGGGCATTTGCTATTCATAAAAAGGGTAAAAGGTTGCCGTACAGGTAGCCTGACTGGCCTCAGCAATATCGCTCCGGAGCCTTGGCAGCCCTCCGCCAATGCTGGGTGAAGACCATTCGGCCGCCTTTGCATGTGCGGCAAATGGTTGGCGACCCAGCATTCGTGAATGTCAGTCTGCGGACGGAAATGGGGAATTCGGGAGGGTTGACGGTCGCTGGACGGCGTCAGGCCAGGAAACGGCCTCGAAGAAAAGCGCAGTGGCCGGCGCGGCCGGTCATTTGGATTGGTGAACTGAGGGGACGTGCGACGCCGGTCGGCTTGAATTACGGAAGGGTAAACGTGCTGTTTCCCTGTCCCCGATGTATCCCGCGACTGGATGCCGGTTGTGAACGTAAGAGGCGGTGACAAAGTGGACCAGGTGAGCGGCTCTGCTGGACGAATTGGGACGGCGGCAAATCGTACCGGCCGCCGCCTTCCGCCGGGCTGATTGTGACTCTAGGAAAGGCGTTATGGATGTATCACGGGGGGCTTTACGCCCGAGTCCGCCGGACCCGCATTGTGGAAATGATGAGCGTTCGTGAAGCCTTCCGGGCGTTCGGTCCGCACCGGGACTCGGCGCGCAGGCTGCCGGCCTGCTCGGTACCGCCGGGGTACCTGCGCTAGGACCCTTCTGCCCCCAAAATATACGGCCCCGGAGTCAAATCTCCGGGGCCTGGCAAGAGCAGGCGATATCTTCGTTCTCGGCGGCGGCGGTTGGGGCACCGGAAGTGTTTCTACCGGCGCTATCCTTGTCCCTCATTCTGAGGGCCACTGGCCCATGCCCCAACCCCGGTTGTCTTAAATACACCGGTATTCGGCCCTTCCCCCGGAAAGCGAGGGTGAAGGGAATAACTTTTGCCGGCGCTGTCGGTTAGCCTGCCACGTAACCGTTTTTTGTGTCCCGCTTGACCGATTCAGCGTCCCGCTCTTCAGGACGGCCGTAGCCCCCGCCTCCCGAGGAGAGGCAGACAATGTGGTCGCCGGGATTCACCAATACCCCCACTTCCTTGGAGCCGAGAACCCGGTCTCTGTCGGCGGAAACAATCTTGTAATGGTGGGGCAGACCGTCGTCGCCGCCAAACAGACCAAAGGGCGGCACCACGATGCCGTCGCCGGCGGTGTTGAGCAGGGCGGGCCCATCGCCCTCGTAAATCAGATCGCACACCGCTCCCAGGCCGCCCCGCCACCGGCCCACGCCCCCGGAATCCGGCCGCAGTTCGTGCCGCAGGATGAAGAAGGGGAACCTTTCCTCCGTTACTTCAATGCTGGGAGACCGTATCCCCCCGGCCACGTTGATTTCGCCCACATTGGGCCACCCGTCGAAGCCTTCGGAAGCGCCACCGCCGCCCCGGGCAAGGAAGAAGTGCCAGATGAACCTGCGCCCGGACCTGGGGTCGATGCCGGTGATCGCGTAACGCAGGCGGCGGGAAAAGCCTGCGGAAACGGCACCAGGTATGGCGGGCGCCAGGGCCTTGAACACCGCCTCAACCACCTCCTCGGCGCAGTGGTTGGTGCTCATGCACACCGGCGCGGGAGGGTTGGCATTTACCACCAGGCCCCTGGGCGCGATTATCTGGACTGGCCGCATGGAACCCTCGTTGCGTGCCACGTCCAGGGGAGCCAGGTACATTATGGCGGCGTGGGCCAGGGAGCGAGTGTTGGCGTAGGCGCTGTTGATGAACCCCTCCACCTGGGGACTGGACTCGCCCAGGTCAATGGTCATCCCGTCGCCGGCTATGGTTACCCTGGCGCGGATGGGCACGAGCTTGCTGCTGAAACCGTCATCGTCCACCAGTGACTCGCCGTAATACACCCCATCGGGCCATCCGGCGATGAACTGCCGCACCTGCCGCTCGGTGGCCGCCAGGATATTGGCCACCACGGCCATCAACCGGTCGGCGCCATAGTCCTCCAGCAGGGACTGGATTCGCTGGGCGGCCAGCATAACCGAACCGATCTGGGCGTTCAGGTCGCCCAGGAAGTTCTCCGACTGGCGGACGTTGGCCGCCAGCATTTGCAGCAGGTCCTCTCGAGGCTGTCCCCGGTCGTAGAGTTTCAGTGGAGGGATGCGCAGGCCTTCCTGGAAGATTTCGTTGGCGCCGGGGTTGTAACCGCCGTGGGTGCCGCCGCCCACATCGTTGTGGTGGGCCCGGTTAACCCCGTAGAACAGCAGCCGGCCCTGGTGGAAAATGGGGCGGATGATGGTGATGTCCGGCAGGTGGCTGCCCCCGAAGTAGGGGTCGTTGAGGATGAACAGGTCGCCGTCGGCAATGTCGTCGCCAAAGTAGTCGCGGACGGCGGCTCCCGCCACTGGCAGGGCGCTGATGTGCACCGGTATGCCCTCGCCCTGGGCTACCAACTGGCAGTCGCCGTCCAGAATCGCCGTCGAGAAGTCGCGGCTGGAATTGAGAATCTGGGACATGGCCGTTCTCAGCATGGCTTCGGTCATCTCCCGGGCAATGGACTCCAGCCGGGGTTCCACCACCGCCAGGGTTATTGGGTCGTCATAGGCGGGCCCTTCGCCATCAACGGCGTCTGAGGAGGAGCCTGCATCTCCTGAATGCGACGCGGCGTCCAGGTTCACGCGCAGCCGTATGCCGCCCATGGAATCAACGGCGGCGGAGTCGCCGGGCCACACCAGGATGGTGGTGAAGTCCGATTCCAGGATGGCGGGCCCTGGTATTTCCGTGCCCGCGGGGAGAGCCTCGGCGGAGTAGGTGGGGGCCTCCCGCCACTGTCTCATAAAGACCTGGCGCGAGCCGGTGGGCTGGGCCGCCATTTCGCCGCCGGTCCGGTCCAGCTGGGCTATCCGGGGCAGTCGTCCCACCGCCGATACCCGCAGGGTGACAAGGCGCACTTCCTGGTCTTGCTGGTTGTAGGAATATAGCTCCTGGTACCGCCGGTGGAAGTTGGCGGTCAGTTGGGCCAGGAAATCGGAGTCGTCCAGCGTTGTATCGGGCAGGGGCACGGTAACTTCGTAAATCTGGTCCAGGTACCGCATGTCGGCTGAGCAGACAATTTCCACCGATTCCGGGGGCAGGTCCTGGTTGAGCAGCTTGTCCCGCCCCTGGTCGGACAGTTCGCCCAGAATGGACCGGAGTTCGTCCAGGTCAATCCGGTCCAGGCTGACGGGATAGGAGCGGGAGAAATCGTACTTAATGTCCGTGTTCAGCATTCCGTAGGCGGACAGCACGGGGGCCGACGCGGGGATGTACACGTCGCTTACCTGCAACTGGCGCGCCACCTCGGCGGCGTGGAGACCCGAAGCGCCGCCAAATCCCATCATAGTGAATTCCCTCGGGTCCACGCCCCGCTGCACCGACATAAGGCGAATGCCCTCGGCGATGGTGGTGCAGACAACCTTGAAGACACCGAAAGCGGCCTCTGCCCCTGACAAGCCCAGCGGCCTGCCGGCGTCCCGCGCCAATGCCTCGTGGGCGGCAGCGGCATCCAGCGCAGCCCGCCCGCCCAGGAAGTTGGCGCCGTCCAGGTAACCCAGGGCCAGGCTGGCGTCGGTGACCGTGGCCCGTTCACCGCCCTTGCCGTAGCAGGCCGGCCCGGGTTCGGCCCCGGCGCTGTCCGGCCCCACGTGGAGAATCCCCCCGTCGTCCACCCGTGCGATGCTGCCGCCACCGGCCCCCAGGGTGTGGATGTCAATCATGGGCACGGCGATCTTCCAGCCAGCCTCGAACTTCTCGTTGGTTATGTGTGGGACGCCGTTCTCGATGAGGGAGATGTCGGTGCTGGTGCCGCCCATATCGAAGGCGATAATTCTGGGCTCGTTCAGCATTTGCCCCAGCCAGGCGGCGGCGCTGACCCCTCCGGCAGGGCCGGACAGGATGGCCCGGACGGCCATGCGCCCCGAGTCCTCGATGGGGGCCACCCCGCCGTTGGACTGCATTATCAGCACGTCCCGCAGTTGAGGGTAGGCCGCGAACCGCTCCGCCAGGTGGGACAGGTAGCGGCTGAAGACGGGGCCCACGTAGGAGTTGATGACGGTGGTGCTGAGTCGGTCGAACTCCTTGATTTGGGGAATAACCTGGTGGGAAAGTGAAGTATAGGTGTCTGGGAAGCGGCGCCGGATGATTTCCCCGGCCCGCCGTTCGTGGTCGGGGTTCAGGTAGGAGAAGAGGAAGCACACGGCCAGGGCTTCGGCCCCCTCCCTGGCCAGGTAGTCAAGGGCTTCGGCCAGGGCCGCTTCGTCCAGGGGTTGTTCCACCGCGCCGCTGGCCCGCACCCGTTCCGGCACGCCCACCCTCAGGTAGCGGGCCGCCAGCGGTTCCACCGGCTTCATCCGCAGGTTGTACCGGTCCTCCTTCAGCCCCTCGCGCATCTCCAGCAGGTCTCGAAAACCGTCGGTGGTAAGCAGACCCACCCGGGCCCCCTTCCGTTCCACCAGGGTGTTGGTGGCGACCGTGGACCCGTGGATGACCAGGTCCGTCTCACCCAGGAATTTTTCCAGAGACAGCCCGTAGCCGTCGGCCGCCTCCGCCAGCCCGGCCATCACCCCCACGGAAGGGTCATCAGGGGTGGACTGGGTCTTGAAGAACCGTGGCTGCCCGCCGTCGCCCACGACCACAAAGTCGGTAAAAGTGCCGCCCACGTCAATGCCAATCTTGAACAACCTGGGGCCTCCTGGGGAATTGATGCGGGTTAGTATGGACTATTGAAGACGGGAAAGGGTAGGGGCAGGAGGTGGGGCAAACGCCAGGTCGGCCAGGAAGGCGGGGCAATGGGGCGTTTCAGGGCGGCCTCAGCCCGGCGCCTTGTGGTGGCTGTCCACTATGAATGATACTCAATCTTTATGGTTTTCGTTTGTCCAGGACAGCCGGCAATATATTCGCCGTATCCAGGAAGAACCGGAACTAGCGAATACTCAATATCATTACTATATGGTATTATTCTGTTCCCAGGTATGATCACTGTCTGACCTGGCAGGGCAGCGAAAGGCTTCTACTCCCTGAGGGGAAGTTGAGGCTTTTGTAGCTGTCCAGGCAGCATTAGCCCAGGAGGTGCCCTGGTTTGCCTGCGAGAATGAATCTGGCTGTTTTCCTGGTGCCTGTCTTTGTCATAGGCTTGATGTTGGTGGCCAGCGTGCAACTGTTTGGCAACCGGTCAGGCGAAGCGGCCCAACCCGTAGTTGGCCTGACTGCCGAGGCCACTTTGGAATCACCGTCCGGAGATTTCATGGGCTCTGTGAAGTTCCGGCAGGCGGCCAACGGCGTACTGATCATGGCCGAATTGCAGGAATTGCCTCCGGGGGGCCATGCTTTCATTATCCACCAGGTCGGCTCCTGCGCCCCCGACTTTGACGCTGCCGGCGACCACTTCAACCCCGCCGAAACCGAACACGGCTTTATTCATCCCTCTTGGAAACGCGGCAGTCCGGGCGAGGCCCACGGTGGCGATCTCCCCAATATCTACGCCGCCTCCGACGGCTCCGCTCGCGCCGACTTCTTCTCCCAGGGCATCACCCTGGACACGGACCTGAGCCACTCCATATTTGACGCTGACGGCTCCGCCATAATTGTGCACGAATTCCCAGATTCGTATGGAGACGCTGAGTCAAACACCGGCACGCGCCTGGCCTGCGGGGTGATTGGGCGTACTTAGGGGTACCTAGGGAGGCCGTGAGAAAGGAGACCGGTTGCTCCCGTTTCCACCCTCCTCGGCTAATCAGAGAATTGCGAAACTCTCTGCCTTTTCCCTGCCCTTTGGGGCCGGGGCAATTGCAGCTCCCGTTTAACGGGCTCTTCTCTACTTGTGTGCGGCAGGCCGGTTTCCGGGTGTTTATCAACTGCCACCAGTCTCTACCACGGTACACTCTTCAGTAACGGCTTCTTTCTCCGAACCCTCGGTTTTCCAAGTACCATGCTTCTTCTTCGAGTTGGCGCCGGACGCAGCCTCTCTGGGCGTATGCTGCCCAGTTCGTCGTTGTAGCCCTGCCTTTCATCCTCGCTGAGGTAGCGCCCTCCGGCAGAGTCTGCATATCCAGCAATTCGTGAGATCAGTGGACGCCCTGGGCCATGAATTTTGCCTGCTCCACTGTGTCTCTGAGGGTTTCGTCCTCCAGGTATTTCTTCCGTGAGGCCGGGTGTAGGTACGGGGCCCTTCCGGCAGGGGTGGCCCTGGTCTTCGGGGTCGAACTGCAGATGGCAGTAATAGCATTTTATCTGGTTTCGGAATCGAGACCCTCTTGGCATCTCGCGCGGTCCGGTCGTCGGTCGGAGTAGATTGCGGACAGTTATAGCGCTCGCACGCCTGGCAGTCTTGCCATCCGTCGGTCAAGGGTCAGGGTTTCCCCGACTTGCCGTGAGTAATCGTCGGCTATCAATCGGTCCAGCAAGCCGGCCCCTCCCGGTTCCGACAGTGCGTTCAATACTGGCGGTCCGTTGAGTGGTCCCATGAGCCCGGAAGTGAGAACCTGCGTCAGGGCCCGCCGCGCGTCTGCCTTGGATATGCCGTAGTGGTGCTGCAGCGCAATGTAGGCTTCGCCGACAACCTGGTTGGAGGCGAAGATCTCGGCCTGGTCCTCTTCTACCAGCCGGCCCAGCTCCTGGCGGCATCTCTGGTACTCGTCCTCGGGATGGCCGGTCAGAAGTCTCATCAGGACCGAGGTGTCAGTCCCGTAGCGCAGCGGCATAGGTATCTTCTCGGAAATCGCTTATGTTAAAGGCCGGGTGGTCTGCCGGTATCAGTTCCTTCAGTGGCGCCAGGCGAGATTCATCTATACGCCTGGGCTTGAGCAGGAAACCGCCCGGGGCGGGGCAAACTTCCAGGTAGTCCCCTGGCTTGGCGCCCATCGCGTCTAGTATGCGGGCCGGGAAGGTCACTTGCCTCTTGGCTGTAATCTTGACTAGCATCGTCAACTCCTTACCATTACCCTAACAATAGTAAGGCAATACGTCAAACCCCCGGTTAAGGGAAACCTGCAGGCCTGTGGTCCGGCTCTTCCAGGAATATCGCAATTATCTCAGCTAATGCTCTAGGTTCCCGGATTTGCAGGAACTGCGGTTTGTCTCCAACGCTGATTTGCAATTGTCCCTCACACCCTCACCCCTCCCTCATCACTCAGCGGTCTCCCCAACGGCCTTCACCTGGTTGTAATAGACCTCCACCGGCCTCTTTACCAGCGGGGTCAGCGCCACCACCGGCAGCATTAGCAGCAGGCCGATGCCAGCGTTGAAGCCCAGGGCTATCGAGATGGTAAAGGTCTGGGCTATGGCCCCGATTTCCACGCCGCCGATGAGATGCCCCAGCCCGTTGACCAGCCCCTGCGATCCCATTATCCGGCCTCGCATTTCCGCCGGCGACGACAGCAGCAGGATGGTGCTCTGCATGGTGCTGAACCCCGACTGCGCCACACCGGCGCCAAACAGCAGCAGGAAGGTGACCAGGAACCAGGGCGACCAGGCCACGACGGCCACGAACACCGCCACACTCATCGCCCCTATGGCAAAGTAGCGTCCGTGGAAGGTGTAACTGTTGCGGCGCGACCCCAGGAATACTGCCCCCACCAGCGACCCGATGCCTTCCGCCGCCCCGATGACACCCCCCAAGGCCGGACCCACCAGCAGTATCTCGGTGGCGATGACCGGAATGAAGTACTGCAAGGGCAGCACCATCCCGTTCATAATCAGCGATATGGAAAGCACGCCCAGCACAAACTTGTTGGAGAAGGAGTGGCCGATGCCCGACTTGATGCCCTGCCAGAACTCCCGGTCCCGTCCCACCAGCATTGCCGCCTGGGGCAGCCGCAGCTTGAACATCAGGAGTGCGGCGATGAGGTCCAAAACCACCAGCACCAGGTAGGCCCCGGTGAAGCCAAAGAAGGCCAGGAGCAGGCCGCCGATTATGGGGCCCACGATTTTCCCCGCGTTGTTGGTGATGGTCTCCAGCGACATGGCGTGGGCGATGCGGTCCTGTCCCGCCAGGTCGAACAGGGCCGCCCTACGCGTGGGGTCGTCCAGTACCTTGGCCGTGCCCTGCAGCAGGATGGCAAGGAATACAAACCAGGGGTGAATCTTGTCCATGAGCAGCAGGGTCAGCAGCCCCGAGGCCACCAGCAGGTAGAAAACGTGGATCCCGGTCAGGATGCGCCACCGGTCCAGGCGGTCGGCCAGCATTCCCGCCATCAGGGAAAGGGGAGGGCGGGGGCCATTGAGAAAGGCCGAAATCAGCCCCACCTGGAAGACTGAGTCGGTGAGTTCGTAGATGAGGTAACCCAGGACCAGCAGTTCCATGCGGCGGGAGATTTCGTGCACCCACCGCGCCGCCCACATCAGGCGGAAATTCGGGTTCTGCAGGATTACCAGGACCGGAAAGCTGGAAAGTGGCGGCAAGTGGTTCTCCCCGTTGGATTTGCGGCACCCCAGGATCCGATGGTCTGACCCCTCGGATAGACGTAAAGCCCCGTCAGCCCCGGGCAGCCTTCGCCATCACGTGGTTAGCCTTCGTATGCCCATCAGGTGGTTAACACCCGTAGGGGCGGGTTTCAAACCCGCCCTCGTCGCCCCCCAACAATTCTCCCAGGACGACCTCACCTGAATCCGGATGCTGCCCGATTCTGCGCTTCTCCCAAGCCCGTTCGCCCTGAGCCTGTCGAAGGGTCCGTTGGCTGAGCCTACCCCAAGCCCGTTCGCCCTGAGCCTGTCGAAGGGTCCGTTGGCTGAGCCTACCCCAAGCCCGTTCGCCCTGAGCCTGTCGAAGGGTCCGTTGGCTGAGCCTACCCCAAGCCCGTTCGCCCTGAGCCTGTCGAAGGGTCCGTTCGCTGTGTCTGCCCCAAACCCGTTCGCCCTGAGCTTGTCGAAGGGTCCGTTCGCTGTGTCTGCCCCAAACCCGTTCGCCCTGAGCTTGTCGAAGGGTCCGTTCGCTGTGTCTGCCCCAAACCCGTTCGCCCTGAGCTTGTCGAAGGGTCACCCGCTTATCCC
>MKWU01000860.1_pt1 | contig 56453 bp, 34 predicted proteins | sample 809101 | NCBI WGS metagenome assembly MKWU01 (sample SAMN05860141, study PRJNA318959) | sponge metagenome | host: Aplysina aerophoba | place: Slovenia: Piran, Adriatic Sea, Gulf of Piran | collected 2013-05-07 | reverse complement strand
AGATCCCAGCCAAATACGAAGTGATGGTCGAGTTTTACTCGATAAACGTTGGGTACAAGGACATAAAGATTCTAATAACAAATGGAGATTTATATTCGTGGTGGCAGAGCCAGAAGGGCCAAAAGACGGGAATGATCTCTCTGGCTATTGATGAAATTTATGAAGACAATGTGGATATCACCATAAAATAAGGGGACCTATCCTTCACAAATAGACGGGGGCGTAAAGTGCAGACTGACATCAAGAATATTGTTTTAAAGTGGTATGTCGCGAGGTGCATATGTAGAAAATTTCATGGTATAACTTGCCCGACCTTGACTAAGAGAACGTAAATCTCTGGCATAACCAAACATTTTCCTCAAAGAAACACAAGCTGTAACACATTGTTGATCATTTTTTGTCGTAATATTTTCCACTTTAGCACCACGTGTTTGAATATCTGTTATAACTTTAGAAAGATATTTCTCAGACACCACCACTTCAAGCTGCATATATGGCTCAAGGACCATAGGATTTAACTGAGCAAGAGATTCTCTTAAAACATTTGCTGCAACAAGCCTAAAAGCTATGGGCTCAGCACATTCTTTGACATAACCCACTTCTTTAATACATACCTGAACACCAATGACAAAGCTTCCTTGTATAGGACCAGCATACAAAGCTTCCCTTAAACCTTGCTCCATAGCATCACGCAAATGAGTTGCTAAATCACTCCACACAACATCACCACGACTTTTATCTGTTTGATCCACAATCACCAACTCTGTTTGATTATCTGAAGGCGATACATGAATCATCAAACGAGCATACTGACGCGTTCCAGCTACATCTCGATCAAATACCTTAGTAAAATCCCCAGCAGAACTAATAGTCTCACGATATGAGACCTGTGGAGCACCAACATGAGCAGGAATATGAAATTCACGTTTCAGTCTGTCCACAACAACTTCAAGATGTAACTCTCCCATCCCCTTAATCAACATTTGAGCTGTTTCAGGATCTTCTTCTACCCGTAAACTCGGATCTTCTGCCTTAAGTCGGTCAAGAGCCTTAGCAAATTTTGCTGTATCTTCAGAATTTTCACACTCAATAGCCACTGCCATCACCGGATCAGTTACATACAATGACTCAAAAGTAATAAAACACTGAGAAGAACATAAAGTATCACCTGTGGCAACTCCCTTCAGTGAAGGCAAAGCTACAATATCGCCAGCCTGAGCGACTTTGATATCATCTCGTTTATTGGAACGCATCCGTACAATTTTTTGAATACGATGTTTACGGCGATCTTTAGCACCGTAAACCATATCACCTACCTTTAATATTCCCGAATACACCCTTATATAAACCAACGTGCCCACAAAAGGATCATTAGCTACCTTAAAAGCTAGCGCAGAAAAAGCTGCACTGTTATCACGAACAAGCTCGATGGTTTCTGATTCATTTTTTGGATTCATACCACGCACGTGAGATATATCTTGAGGAGAAGGCAGATAATCAATAATTGCTGTCATCAAAGTCTGAACACCTTTGTTTTTTAAAGAACTGCCACATAAGATGGGAACAACAAGACGCTTTAAAGTAACTTCTCTAAGGGAACGTTTGATCATTTCCTCACTTACCTCACCCTCACCAAGACAGTATTCAAGCAATCGATCATCATGACAGGTTAGCTCATCAATAAGCTGCTCACGATAATAACCCGCACGCTGCTGAAGATCCTCACTTAACGAAGATAAAGGACTATATTCCACCTTAGAACCATCATCTAAAGCAAAGCGCACCACCTGCATACTCACCAGGTCCACAACACCAGAAAAAGCTTCCTCCTCACCCACAGGAAGTTGAATAGGTAAGGTTTGGGCACCTAAAACCTCCTTAATAGAATCCACAGAACGATAAAAATCAGCACCCATACGATCGAGTTTATTGATAAAAGCAACCCGCGGTACTTCATAACGATCAGCTTGCTTCCAAACTGCCTCTGATTGCGGCTCAACACCATGAACCCCATCGAAAATAGCTACCGCTCCATCCAACACACGCAAAGACCGCTCCACCTCTACTGTGAAATCAACATGCCCCGGTGTATCAATGATGGTAATCCAATGACCCATCCACTGACAGGTAATAGCTGCAGATGTAATCGTAATACCACGCTCCTGCTCCTGTACCATCCAATCCATAGTGGCTGTACCATCATGAACTTCACCAATTTTATGAATAAGACCGGTATAATAAAGAATGCGCTCTGAAGTCGTGGTTTTTCCAGCATCAATATGAGCCATAATGCCTATATTGCGCATCTTTGCATGATCAAATAAACCCTGCTGTTTTGACAGATTGCCCATAAATTAGAATCTCTCAAAATAAACAACCTGCGATAACACACCCTCACAAGCAGCACTACACACATAAAAAAACATCACACACAACCCATACAAACAAAAACCTATCTCACGATAACTTTTTCTATAAACAGCAGGTTACAGCAAGCATAACACGCAAACCCTTAGGTACGCAAAACACCTATTTTGGAAAAATACATAAAAAACAACCAACTCAACTACACAGAAACATAACTGCTGTTCTCTGTCTAGCTGTTTAACTGTTACTGGTAACTACCTATACATTTTAGGTGATATGAACCCAGCCTGCCATCAAGCTGCATGAAACAAACCATAACATAGGACGGATCAAACCAGCCAGTTATGTTTGTACTGTTAGTTCTGTTTGTGCTGAAATAGCCATCAAAACAAGCTTACCAACGATAATGGGCAAAAGCTTTATTAGCCTCAGCCATTTTTAAGATATCTTCACGACGCTTAATACTCGCTCCACGCTTCAATGCAGCATCCATAAACTCCGCAGCTAAACGCTCTGTCATGGAACGACCAGAACGCTTACGAGCCGACTCAATCAACCAACGAATCGATAAAGCCTGCTTTCTCTGTGGACGCACTTCCACAGGAACTTGATAATTAGATCCACCTACACGACGAGAACGCACTTCCACACTAGGTTTAACGTGATCTAAAGCCAGCTTGAAAACATCTAAAGAAGATTCCGCTCCAAACTGCCCCACACCCCTGTTTTCAATAATCTTCAAAGCATCATAAAAGATTTTCTCTGAAACCCTCTTCTTGCCATCAACCATCATACAATTGATAAACTTCGTCACCGTTTTATCACCATAAATCGGATCACCCAAAACTTCTCTTAGTTCAGCAGAATTGCGTCTAGCCATGGTGGTTTATATCCTTTTGCTGTGCTATTTCTCAAATACTGTTAGTTAATCAAGCTTTTTATAAACTTCCTTACAGACTTACTTACAAACTCTCTTACAGACTCTCTTACACCTTTTGACTCAAGCTTTTCTTACATAGCTTTTCTTACATAGCTTTTTCTTATATACCGTTTCTTAAACACACAATCATCATCATGAATGCTTACGTTTTCTTTGGCTTAGAAGCACCATATTTACTATGACCCTGCTTACGGTCCTTCACTCCCTGGCAATCCAAACTGCCCCGTACAATATGATAACGTACCCCCGGCAAATCCTTGACCTTACCACCACGCACCAACACCACACTATGCTCTTGAAGATTATGGCCCTCACCACCAATATAAGCTGTCACCTCAGTACCGTTAGTCAAACGGACCCGTGCCACCTTACGTAAAGCCGAATTCGGCTTTTTCGGTGTGGTGGTATAAACACGTACACAAACACCACGCTTTTGCGGGTTTTTATCCAAAGCTGGAGCCGGTGATTTAGCACTAAATCGTCGACGACGATGCCTAATTAACTGATTGATCGTGGGCATAAACGCAAAACTTCCTTTAATAATTTCTTTGACATCGCTAGCTAAATAGTCACTTAAATGTGCTGTATTTCAAACTCGTTGTGCTGTTCTTCTCTTATTTTCTTTTTCTGGTTATGTGACTCTTTCTGGTTCTTTATTGTGACACTGTTTGTGAGACTGTGTATTTCCCAGCTACTTATCCATCTAACACATCCATCTCATAAAACATATCTCATAACAAGCACATCATAGAGAACCAAGTGCAGATCAGCATAACAAAGGGAACGACTATATTCAATATAGGAATCGTATAGAAATTGTTATTTCTTCTTTTTATATTCTTAATTCCTTAATTCCTTAATTCCTTACTTACTTCTTCTTGTAACGTGTTTCTATGAGTTATTGTATGTGTTTATCTACATTGTTTATTTCCAGTGTCCTATAATCACATCCCATATTAACTTACAGGTTCTTTAACCCTGACTTTTGATTTAGCTGACTTAGCTCCTTTAGGAGCTTTTGTTGCTGATTTCTGTGTTTTTTTAGGTTTTGGCTCTGTATTCAAAACTTCATCATCTTCTACCATGTCATCACTCACCACAGCACGTAAACCACGATAATGATCACTTCCCGTACCAGCAGGAATCAAACGCCCCATAATGACATTTTCCTTCAAACCACGTAATCTATCCACCTTGCAATTGATCGATACCTCAGTGAGAACTTTGGTGGTTTCTTGGAAAGAGGCCGCAGATATAAACGAATCTGTGGATAAAGCTGCTTTGGTGATACCTAACAACACAGGCTCCCATTGTACAACCATTTTCCCTTCACCTGTAAGCCTATCATTAAGATCCATCACATAACGTCGTGATACACTGTCACCTGACAATAAACGAGAATCACCAGGATCAACTACCCGTACCCGGCGTAACATCTGACGAACAATCACTTCAATGTGCTTATCGTTGATCTTCACACCCTGCAGACGATACACCTCTTGAATCTCATGAATCAAGAAATTCGCCAAAGCAATATCACCTAAAACCTCTAGAATCTCATGAGGATTAGCAGCACCATCCACCAAGTCATCACCCTTTCGAACATAGTCACCTTTTTGACATAAAAGATGACGACCCTTGGCTAACTGATACACCTCTTCTCTACCATCATCACCCGTTAAGATGACCTTACGTTTACCCCCCTTGGTATCATCACCAAAAGATATGGTTCCATCAAATTTAGCCATAGTTGAAACAACTTTAGGCGTTCTCGCCTCAAACAGATCCGCCACACGCGGTAAACCACCAGTAATATCCTTGGTTTTAGAAGTTTCTCGAGGAATTTTGGCTAAAATATCACCAGCCTTCACTGCCACACCATCAGCAACATTGATGGTACAACCATAAGGCAAACTATAAACGCCCTGACGACCAGATGATTGGGCAATCAACTCACCATCTTTATCCACCAGCTCTAACGCAGGCTTCAAAGACACACCCTTCACCTCTTTGACAATCTTACGTGTCATAAAAGTGACTTCGTCCACATGCTCCTCTAAAGAACGACCACCCACTAGATCACGGTAACGCACCAAACCCTCAGTTTCAGCAATAATCGGTGATGCAAAAGGATCCCATTCACCCAATCGATCACCAGCTTTCACCTCCTGGCCATCCACCACCGAAAGCACCGTGCCATAACTCATGGGGTACACATCACGTAAAGTACCCTGCACATCAAATAATTGGATCTCACCATTGCGTGATAACACCACAAGACGACCACTGGTACCTGCAACAGAACGAACGTTTTTGAATTTTAAAACACCCGAAAAACGACATTCCACTGTGGAATTCTCAACTTTATGACTCACCGCACCACCAAAGTGGAACGTACGCATAGTCAATTGCGTTCCAGGCTCACCAATGGATTGAGCCGCAATCACACCCACAGCTTCACCAATATCCACTAACTTGCCACGAGATAAATCACGACCATAACATAAAGCACAAAAACCCTCACGCTGATCACAGGTAAGGACAGATCGTACCTCAACCTCTTCCACACCCGAACTGTGGATCTTGTGACACAAATCTTCTGTGAGAAGCTCATTCCGTGAAGCAATCACCTCACCTGTGGCAAGATCCTTGACATCATGCACCAATACCCTACCCAATATCCGTTCTTGCAAAGATACCTTCACATCACTGCCATCACGCACAGCCGACAATTTAATGCCTTTGGTGGTACCACAATCATGATCACGGATAATGGCATCTTGTGCCACATCAACCAATCTACGTGTCAGATATCCCGAACGTGCCGTTTTCAAAGCCGTATCCGCAAGTCCTTTACGTGCACCATGGGTTGAAATAAAATAATCCAACACCGAAAGTCCTTCACGCAAATTCGCTGTAATGGGTGTTTCAATAATGTCACCAGAAGGACGTGACATCAAGCCACGCATACCCGCCAACTGACGAATCTGATTGGTTGAACCCCGCGCACCCGAATCAGCCATCATAAAAATACTGTTATCCGATGGTACTGTGTGTGTCTTGCCTTTTTTATCCTTCACTTCCATAGAAGCAATACCCACAATCATCTCATCAGCAATGTTCTCTGAAACCTTAGCCCAAATATCCACCGCCTTGTTATAACGCTCACCTTCCGTAAGCAACCCCTCAGAATACTGCTCACGAATTTTCTTGATCTCATCAAACGCCTTATCTAAAAGTCTTTGCTTACTCTTAGGAACAATCATATCGCTAATAGAAATGGAAAGCCCACCCTTGGTGGAATAACGATAACCAATGGCACGCAAAGCATCCGCCACCAAAGCCGTTTGCTTAATACCACACAAACGATGCACCGAATCAATCAATGCACCCAACTGCTTCTTGCCAAGCACCTGGTTGTAATACTCAAAAGGAACCTCAGCTGGAATAATCTCTGACAGCAATGCACGACCCACCGTGGTTTTAACATAACCCAAACGATGATGCCGCACAGTTACCGGAGCCTGCAAACCAACATTGTTATGATCATAAGCCACCCGCACTTCCTCAAGAGAACAGAAAGTAGCATAAGCTCCAGGATCAGAAACATCCTCACGAGTCAGATAATAAAGACCCAAAACAATATCCTGAGAAGGCACAATCACCGGTGCCCCAGAAGCAGGAGAAAATAAATTGTTCGTGGACATCATCAACACCCGAGCTTCCATCTGAGCCTCAATGGATAATGGCACATGAACCGCCATCTGATCACCATCAAAGTCAGCATTAAAAGCAAAACACACCAAAGGATGCAAACGAATAGCTTTGCCCTCAATCAATACCGGCTCAAAAGCCTGAATACCCAAACGATGTAAAGTAGGAGCACGGTTAAGCAATACCGGATGCTCTTTAGTCACCTCCTCAAGAACATCCCATACCTCAGCACGCTCTTTTTCCACAAGCTTCTTAGCTGATTTAATCGTAGAAATAATGCCCTTTTCTTCAAGCTTGCAATACAAAAACGGCTTAAATAACTCAATAGCCATCTTCTTAGGCAAACCACATTGATGCAATTTCAATTCAGGACCAACCACAATCACAGAACGCCCCGAATAATCCACTCGCTTACCTAAAAGATTCTGACGGAAACGCCCCTGCTTACCTTTAAGAAAGTCCGTAAGGGAACGTAAAGGGCGCTTATTAGGACCTGTAAAAACTTTACCTCGTCGCCCGTTATCAAAAAGAGCATCCACCGATTCCTGTAACATACGTTTTTCATTACGCACAATAATATCTGGTGCGTTTAATTCCATTAAACGCAACAAACGATTATTACGATTGATCACTCGCCGGTAAAGATCATTCAGATCAGAAGTGGCAAAACGCCCCCCCTCAAGAGGGACCAAAGGACGTACATCTGGAGGAAGAACCGGAATCACTTCCAACATCATCCACTCAGGTCTCACAAGAAATTTGCCATTCTCATCAGAACGCGTAAAAGCTTCCACAATTTTAATACGCTTCTGCAAACGCTTACGAGCCGCATCAGAAGTAGCTGTAGCCAGCTCTTCACGAAGATCAACTTCTAAATCATCTACTCTCAATCCCTTGAGAAGCTCAAGAATAGCCTCAGCGCCACTGCCCACACGAAAGGTGCCACCGCCAAGATCCATAAGCTTCTCATCATAGTCCTCTTCGCTCAGGACCTGACTTCTCTCTAAACCCGTCACCAAAGGATCACCAGGATCAAGCACCACAAACGCTTCACCGTAAAGGATACGCTCCACCTGCTTAAGCTGAATATCAAGCAAACCGCCAATACGCGAAGGAAGAGATTTAAGAAACCAAATATGAGCCACAGGAGCCGCTAAATTAATATGCCCCAATCTCTCTCGACGCACTTTAGAATGAATCACCTCCACACCGCATTTATCACAAACAATACCGCGATGCTTCATGCGCTTGTATTTACCACAAATACACTCAAAATCTCTTACAGGGCCAAATATTCTCGCACAAAACAAACCATCTCGTTCCGGCTTAAATGTTCGGTAATTGATGGTTTCTGGCTTCTTTACTTCCCCATATGACCAACTACGAATCTTCTCAGGTGAAGCAATGGATATCTTCACTGCAGAAAAATTCAAAGGATCAGAGGGTTTATCAAAAAAATTTAAAAAATCGCCCAAAGCCTCACCCCTTTTTATCTTGTCTTGTACGTGTGTCCGTATACTAACTTCTATGAGCTACCTGTATGTCTGTCGCTACACTCATGGAGTTTTCTCTCAGCTCTCTCAGTTCTCTCAGTTCTCTCAGTTCTCTATCATCATCAGTGTCATCAGTGCCATTAATTCTATAAGTCTATTTAAAATGTAAGATTGTTGTTACTTTATTTCTCTGTTTCTCTATTTTCTCTGTTTCTTTGATTCTTGTTCTTTAGTCCTGTATCTGTTTTTCAAGCTTATGTCCCGCTTACCAAATATGCATTCTTTACCAGCCAGTATCACACATCCCCTCTCATACATATAAGATCATGATTGTCATGTTGTCGTTGCAGATGCAGATGATTCCTCATCTTTAATCAAACTGATATCCAAACCTAAACTCTGCAACTCTTTAATAAGGACATTGAAAGATTCCGGCAAACCTGGAGCCATTTTATTGGTGCCTTTAACAATACTTTCATACATCTGTGTACGACCCATAATATCATCTGATTTCACTGTAAGCATCTCTTGAAGAGTATTGGCTGCACCATAAGCCTCCATAGCCCACACCTCCATCTCTCCTAATCTCTGACCACCAAACTGTGCCTTACCTCCCAAAGGTTGCTGAGTCACAAGAGAATAAGGACCTATAGAGCGGGCATGAATTTTTTCATCTACCAAATGATGCAACTTCAATACATACATCACACCCACAGTTACACGGTTGGCAAACATCTCACCGGTCTTGCCATCATACAACTCCACTTTACCATCCGGAGCACAACCAGCTAATTTCAATGCAGCTTGGATCTCTTCTTCCACCACACCATCAAAAACCGGATTGGCTAAATGCACACCTTCGTGATATTTGCTAATAAAAGCTTTTAATGCATCATCTGTAGCTGTGGAAAGAAAGTGTTCCATATCATCTTGAACATCATCCGTATCCCAAATAGCTCGACACATTTTTTCTAACTTAGGACGAGAAAATGCCTCTTTCATCACCTCATTCAATTGATGACCAAGATTCTTTGCAGCCCAACCCAAATGCGTTTCTAAAATCTGTCCCACATTCATCCGCGATGGTACACCTAAAGGATTCAACACCACATCCACCGGACGACCATCAGAGGTATAAGGCATATCTTCTTCAGGAAGAATCATCGATACCACACCTTTGTTACCATGACGTCCCGCTACCTTATCACCCACCTGAAGTTTACGCTTAATAGCCACATACACCTTGACCATCTTTATCACCGTGGGAGGAAGCTCATCACCCTTAAGAAGACGAGCCAATTGCTCATTGGTAGAAAGCTTAACCTGAGAAATTTTCGATTTAAGATTCTTTAACGTATGCACCAATTGACGATTAGCCGTAGCGTCTTTAACAGAAAGCTGATACCAACCATTGATATCCATACCCTCTAGCAATTCATGAGTGATTTCTTCACCTTTTTTAACAACAACGGACTCTTTTGAAGCTCCTTGCTTAGACTCTTTTTTCTTAACAATCTTCTTAACAGCCTTAGTAACAGCCTTAGTAGTGGTATTCTTAGCTGGCTTATCAGCTGGAGACTTAACCGCCAACTTACGGCCCTTAGCTAACGCCCGTGAAGCACTATAGATATTTTCTGCTACCGACATGCCACCAGCTAATTTCATAATCTGACGCATGGCTGAATCTTTGATAATGGCAATACGATCAGCATCATCTTTGCGTATTTTTTCGGCTTCCTCTTTTTGAATCATCAAAGAGCGAGCATCCGGCTCCACCCCTTCACGAGAAAAGATCTTCGCACCAATAACCGTTCCCTTTACACCCGATGGCACCCTCAGTGAAGTATCACGTACATCACCCGCTTTATCACCAAAAACCGCACGTAACAGTTTTTCTTCAGGAGAAAGCTGTGTTTCTCCTTTAGGTGTGATTTTTCCCACCAAGATATCACCACTCCTCACTTCCGCACCAATAACCACCACGCCGCTTTCATCAAGATTCTTCAGAGCCTCCTCGCCCACATTGGGAATATCACAGGTGATTTCCTCTTGACCTAACTTGGTATCACGAGCCACACATTCCAATTCTTGAATATGCACAGATGTGTAAAGATCCTCTTTAACCACACGCTCAGACATCAGGATGGAATCTTCAAAGTTGTAACCATTCCATGGCATAAAAGCCACAGTAACGTTTTGTCCAAGAGCTAGCTCTCCCATCTCTGTACCAAAGCCATCAGCAATGATGTCACCAGAACGCACCCGATCACCCACATGAACAATGGGCTTTTGATTGATACATGTATCCAAGTTTGATCTACGATATTTTTTTAACGTATAAATATCCACATCCGCACCCACATCAAAAACCTCAACCACATCACTTTTTGAGGGTTTGGATTCTGGCTCTGATAAGGCTTGATCACTCACATGCTCTTCTGTTTTAACCACAATACGCTCAGCGTCTACACTCATCACCACCCCATCACGCTTACTGACAACGGTAGCGCCAGAGTCACGAGCCACAACCTTTTCCATCCCCGTACCAATTAAAGGAGCACGGGTTTTAATAAGAGGCACAGCTTGACGCATCATGTTAGAGCCCATTAAAGCACGGTTAGCATCATTGTTTTGCAAAAACGGGATCAAAGCTGCAGCAACAGAAATCAACTGCCCAGCACCCACATCCGAAAGATCCGCTTCCTCAACACGTACCGTTTCTGTTTCCCAAGAACGTCGCGCTACCGTATATTCACCAGGTTTTTCACCTTTTTTCAGCTTAGGAGAAGCCTGAGTGATCACATGGCCACGATGCTCCTCAGCAGCCGAATAATACTTCACCGAATTGTCAGAAAGATTGCGATAAGGTGTTTCAATGAAACCATTATCATTCACACGAGCATAAGAGGCCAAAGAACAAATCAAGCCAATATTTGGTCCCTCAGGCGTTTCCACAGGACATATACGACCATAATGAGTGTCATGAACATCACGCACCTCAAAACCCGCACGCTCTCGAGAAAGCCCTCCAGGCCCTAAGGCAGAAAGACGACGCTTATGAGTCACCTCAGAGAGAGGATTGGTTTGATCCATAAATTGCGATAACTGAGAACTACCAAAAAATTCTTTAATCACAGCAGATGCTGGCTTGTTATTGATGAAATCATGAGGCAATAAAATATTCACATCAGAAAGCTGCAATCTCTCACGAATAGCCCTTTCTACACGCAACACACCGATACGATACTGATTTTCAAGAAGCTCTCCCACCGCACGCACACGACGATTGCTCAAACTATCAATATCATCACCGTCCTCTGAACGGATTTTCATATCCAACAAAATCTTAACTGTTTGAACAATATCTTCTCGTGATAAAGTCCGGTGATCCTCGTCAATCTCCAAACCAAGACGCTCATTGAGCTTTGCTCGACCCACATTAGAAAGATCATAACGCGAGCTATCAAAAAACAACCCATTAAACAACGCTTCTGCCGGCTCAATGGTTGGAGATTCACCAGGACGAATACGACGATATATCTCTAGAATAGCCTGCTCTCTAGCACCTTCATCAGCAATCTTATCAGCCATCAAAGTATTGCGAAATGTATGATCCACATTCACACCATCGATACTCAATACTTTGAATTTTTTAACTTGAGCCTCGATAATCGCAGTCACATGAAGTTCATCAAGCTCGGTATTAACAGGAACAATCTCCTCACCGGTTTTTTTATCTACAACTGCCTCAGCAACCACCTGCCCCACAAGTTCTGCATCACTGAGCTTTAACTCCACAATACCGAGCTCTTTAAGCTTTTTCATCATCGCCACAGTAATACGACGATTTTTCTTCACAATCACCTTACCACTTGCAGGATCTACAAAATCCTGAGAAGCCTTCTGACCTCGCATCAAATCAATATTGAGCTTTTTGTAAAAATCATTTTTTTTATAAGTGATCTCATCTTTATCATAGAAAATATCCAAAAGATCTGAACTCGAATAACCCAAAGCTTTCAATAAAATCGTGGCATGCAATTTACGACGTCTATCAATGCGTACATATAAGATATCCTTGCTATCAAACTCAAAATCCAACCAACTACCACGATAGGGAATAATCCGCGCTGTATAGATGAGTTTTCCAGAAGACAACCCCTTACCACGATCATGATCAAAAAACACCCCAGATGAACGATGCAGCTGGGATACAATCACTCTCTCAATACCATTGATAATGAATGTGCCATTATCTGTCATGAGAGGAATGGCACCAAAAAAGACTTCTTGTTCTTTCACATCACGAATGGTTTTTTTATCCGTAGATTTATCCACCTCCCAAATAACCAAACGAATCACCACTTTCAATGGTGCTTCAAAACTCATCCCCCGCTGACGACATTGCCCCTCAGAATATTTAGGAGCATCAAAGGAATACTCCACAAATTCCACAGAAGCATTATCCGAGAAATCGGTTACAGGAAAAACCGAACGAAACACCCCTTGCAAGCCCATATCTTTACGCTTTGATGGCGCAACATCCATTTGCAGAAATTTTTTGTAACTGTTTTTTTGAATCTCAATAAGATAGGGTAGATCTATGGACAGAGGGATTTTTTGATAATGCTTACGCATTCGCATATAAGAAGCATCAAGCGTGGTCATGTAGTACTCCAAAGTAAAGTGTTGAATACACTTAAACCAACAAAGAGAAAAAAGAGAAGATAGCCAAAACGAAAAAACCATAAAAGCTGCAATGGTCAGTTACATAAGCCCTTAACCCATCACAAGCTTTTTTCATCGCCATTTTCTATCGCAACAAATAAGCAATCTCTCACTCAGGTAACCGTACATATACATAGGAAATGAAACGTTTCTGCAAATCTGTAGATATGGCTCTATTGTATGTATTTTATATTTTTCTTTGTTATAGCTTTTTTATGCATTACTTATATGCATTACTTATAATGTATGAGTTATGCATGAGAGCTTTATTATGGTTATGAGTTATGGTTATGAGTTATGGTTATGAGTTATGCATGATCATTATGTTTGGTGTGTTTTCGTATTTTTTTTTCATTACAGCTAGTTTATTACAGCTAGTTTATTACAGCTAGCAGCTAACTAGCAATGTAACTGGACATCATACCACTCTCTATTTGCTATTTAAGCTCTACCTTAGCACCCGCTTTTTCAAGAGACTCTTTAATCTTTTCAGCCTCTTCTTTTTTCACAGCTTCTTTCACAACCTTAGGAGCACTTTCCACAAGATCTTTAGCCTCTTTTAAGCCAAGCCCAGTGACCGTACGTACTTCTTTAACCACATTGATCTTTTTTTCACCCATATTTACCAGCACCACATCAAACTCTGTTTTTTCCTGAGCTGCTTCCGCCTCACCTCCAGCTCCACCAGCAACTACCGCCATAGGAGCTGCAGCAGAAACACCAAATTTGTCTTCTAGCTCTTTGACTAAATCAGCTGCCTCTATCAAGGTGAGATTTTCTAAAAATGTTACAACCTGATCTTTTGTTACCTCTGACATATCCCACTCTCCCCATACCTAACCATCATAAAATGTTTTAACCATAACCCAAACACTGCTTTCATCATGCATTCATCACGTATTTATCACGTATTTATCACGTATTCATCACGTATATATAGATAGAAACTGTGTCATATCTCTTAACACATATATGCTCTTAATATTCACAATATTCACGTCTCTATAGTTATCTATACTCTCTCAGTCATTCTCAGTCATTCTCAGTCATTCTCAGTCATTCTCAGTCATTATACACTTTCGGCCAAATACCCAACCAACACCACTCAGTCAAATACCCAGATCGTTTATTTTCGTCTGCATCCCGTTACACCAGCAGTTAGTCACATATCAACTTTTTGTATCTTTAATAGCGTTGATCACACCTACCACATTACGTGGCACACCACTTAGGACATACAACACATTGCGATGAACCCCTACCATAGAAGATAACAATTGAGCCATAAGAACCTCCCGAGAAGGCAGTTTGGAGATGGCCTCAAAATCTTTAGCCTCCATCAAAGCCTTGTCACATAATCCAGCCTTGATCTTAAATTTATCGCTATCTTTCATGAAATCCACTACGGCCTTAGCTGTAGCACCAAGATCACCACGAACATAAATCACACCCAACGGACCTTGTATATAGTCCAAAAGAACCTCACAACCACTGCCCGATAATTCTGGCGATTGCAAAGCTTTCTTAAATACACGATTTTTAATCACTGTAAAATCACTATCTACAACTCTCAATTTCCCGCGTAGATCACTCAGAGTAGCCACATCCAATCCCCAATACTCTGCTAAAAACAAAGCATTTACCGCTGAAACATGTCTCTGAGCATCACGATACATCATCTCTTTTTTTGCACGAGAAATCATCTACCTAATACCTTCTATAACCTAAAACACTCTCTGTAACCCAAAAGGCCTATTAACAATATAATAACCGCTCAATACATCACCGAAAAAATGGATAATTTACTTGATCACAGAATCTGTATCTACTTTTACCCCTGGTGACATGGTCGCAGAAACTGTCACACGCTTAACATAAGTACCCTTAGCAGTTGCTGGCTTAGCACGCATCAAAGCTTCCATCACCGATACAGTATTTTCCACAAGAGCATCAACCTCCATGCTCACTTTACCCACCGCCACATGAATAATACCAGCCTTCTCTACACGAAACTCCGCACGACCTGCTTTAAATTCATCAATGGCTTGAACCACCTGAGAAGTAACTGTACCTAACTTAGGATTAGGCATCAATCCACGTGGTCCCAAAACACGACCCAACTTACCCACAAGTCCCATCATATCTGGACTCGCTATCACTTGATCAAATTCCAACCAACCACCTTGAATTTTCTCAACAAGATCCGCACCACCCACAGCTACAACATCTTTCTTCGCAGCCTCCATGGCCTTCTCGCCTTTGGCAAAAACAATAATACGCACCTCTTTACCACGCCCACGAGGCAATGCAGCTACACCACGAACATTCTGATCTACATGACGTGGATCCACCCCAAGATTCACAGCAAGTTCCACAGTACTGTCAAAAGACGTATAAGATGTCTCTTTGACAATTTTTAATGCCTCATCTATAGGATACAACTTTTTACGATCCACCAAAGATAAAGACTTACGGTACTTTTTACCAAATTTCTTTACAGTAGATGTAGCTGCTGCTTTTGGACGCAACGACCCAGAAAGCGAAGCAGCTTGTTGTGAAGCTTGCTGACTCGTATCCGCCTGAGCTCCTTGATTACCATCCAGCTGCAACGACTTCAATGAATCAGGCTGCTCTGATGCACTCTCCGCTTCTTGCACAATAACATCTTGTTGTGAGTTGCTCTGATCAACCACAGTAATCCTTTATAAATATGTATATATATTTATATATCTAACTTTTACGTATTTTTATACTGACTTATACTGATATGTCATTGTTGTTTGTGTATCTCATATATGTAAGTTGTAAGTGGCTTATTTTTTGCTGCTAGTTTTTTGCTGCTAGTTTTTTGCTGCTAGTTTTTTTGTTATGAGTATGAATATCCTTAAAGCTAGCTCTTCACAGTTATTCCCATAGACTTTGCAGTACCTATAATACTCTTTGCTGCAGCATCTATGGTTATAGCATTTAAATCTTCTAATTTTGTCTCAGCTATCTTTTCCACCTGTTCCATAGAAACACTTCCCACCACTGTAGGAGGGGTTTGAGAACCCTTATCCAATCCTGCTGCTTTTAGCAACAACACCGATGCAGGAGGAGACTTGGTAACGAAACTAAAAGATTTATCATTATACACCGTAATAACGGTCGGTAAGATATCACCTGCCTGCTTTTGAGTTTTTGCATTAAATTCTTGACAAAACCCCATAATATTCACACCTCTTTGACCTAAAGCAGGACCAATAGGAGGTGCTGGATTGGCTTTACCGGCAGGAATTTGAAGCTTTATATAGCCAGCAATTTTCTTAGACATACCTAGCTGTTCTTTTGTTGTGTTTTGTTAGGTTGGTAGTACTACCTGAAAATATCTTTTATAATCTTTTTATGAAAATTTATGACACGTTTTCATCACAAAGAAGCCAACTCTTTATAACTTTTATAACTTTTATAACTTATAACGCCATAACGAATCATCACAAATACCATCACATTCGTGATATGATCTCACACTCTCGCTCAACCACACTCACATACTCTCTATACTTACCATTCCAATTCTCTATTCCGATTCTCCATATCCATACCCATACTTGCCCAAGACACAGACGCGTAAAGGGATAACATTATCAAGGCGCAAATCACAAGTCAAGTACTTATTTTTTCAAAAGCTAGTTTCAAGAGCTAGTTTCAAGAGCTAGTTTCAAGAGCTAGTTTCAAGAGCTAGTTTCGAAAGCTAGCACGAAAAGAATCACACCCTACACTTTCTCATATCATTATCTAAAATCTTATCTATTCCTCTACTTTTTCTACCTGATCATAACTCAACTCCACAGGAGTTTCGCGACCAAGTATACTCACCAACACCTTCAACTTCATTTGATCCTCTTTTACCTCATCAACAACACCGTCAAAATTGGCAAAAGGACCATCAATCACACGAATAACCTGGTCTTTCTCAAAGGCATGCTCACATACCACCTCACCTTCTAGATCACCATCTTCTTCTTTGGGAGCACCAAGGAAATGCAATACATCTTTATCACTCATGGGTTTAGGATGTTTATGATTACCCAAAAAGCCCAATACGCGAGGAGTGCCAAGAACTGTTGCTAAGGTTTCATCAATCAATTCCATTTGCACAAACATGTATCCAGGAAAGGACGTTTTTTCTACCTTCTTACGACCGCCTCCCTTAAGCAACTTATCCACAGTCACCTTAGGAACTACAATCTTGCTAAAAAATTTTTCATGCTCCAACCGCTTAATACGGTCTAAAAGATTGAGACGAGCCGAATCCTCCGATCCCGCATAAACACTCACAATATACCAACGAAGACGTACATCTACGAGAAGGCTATCAGCAAGAAAATGATCATCGCTAAGAGGCTCCTCAGATGCATCAAGAGCCTCTGCCACAGAAAGATCAGCTTTCTTTTTTGACTTTCTTTTGCTCTTTTTTCCTTGATCTTGCGAAGGGGTATTGTCTTCAACCTCTTCAGCTTGTTTCTCTTCAGCTTGGTGCTCTTGAGTCCCTTTCCCTTGAGAAGCTGTGCCTTCTAATTCAGCACCGATTACCTCAGCACCTCCAGCATGAAGCTCCTCGGCAAGAGGGACGTCTGTCATATTTGCTGTATTTTCTTCAGATACGTTTTCTTCAGATACATTTTCAGATTCAGACACATGCACTCCATATTTCAGATCTTTATGATATCAAAGCATCAGAATCTGTCTGAGAGCCCAAGACCAGCCAAGATCAAACAATCCAAGAACTACCGAAAAAAAAGCCACCACAAGCACGACAATCCATGTCATTCGTTTCGTATCAGGCCAAGTGGGCCAAGTGACTTTACGCAACTCAGCAATCACTTCCTCATGATACTCACGACGACCAGGCTTGGATACATATCGCCATACAAAAAAAGCTCCACCCACACAGCCACCAACTGTTGCAGCAATCTTGTACCAGCCTACATATCTCTCCATCCAACCACTAAATATTCCAATGGTTTGAATAATCTCATAGCCAAGATAAAAGGCCAGCAAAAACCAGCACAGATAAACCACATTCACCCAATATCCATCATCTTTTATCACAACAAACCTTACTTAGCTTACTTACTTACTTACTTACTTACTTAACTCTGCTCACTTACTCTGCTTAACTCACGTAAACAACCGCGTACCACCACAGAATCACCAAAAATCAGCAGGCGCGGAGGGATTCGAACCCCCAACCCGCTGATTTGGAATCAGCTGCTCTACCAATTCGAGCTACACGCCTAAAATCACCAATAAAATCGATTACTTGACGATCTCAGAAACAACACCCGATCCCACCGTACGACCGCCTTCACGAATCGCAAAGCGAATCCCTTTATCCATAGCAATAGGCGCAATAAGTTCCACTTCCACATCCACATTATCACCAGGCATCACCATCTCAACACCGTCAGGCAACTTAATAGAGCCGGTAATATCAGTGGTCCGAAAATAAAATTGTGGTCTATAACCTTTAAAGAATGGCGTATGTCTACCACCCTCTTCTTTTGTCAGAACATAGACCTGACCTTTAAAATGCGTATGAGGAGTTACCGAACCCGGCTGAGCCAAAACTTGCCCCCTTACCACATCCTCTCTTTTAAGACCTCGCATCAGCAAGCCCACATTGTCACCAGCCTGGCCCTCATCTAAGAGCTTACGGAACATCTCAACACCCGTGCAAGTGGTAGAAGTGGTATCTTTAACACCAACAATCTCCACAGTATCACCTACTTTAATCACACCGGTTTCCACACGGCCTGTAACAACAGTTCCACGTCCAGAAATAGAAAATACATCCTCAATAGGCATCAAAAATGGCTTCTCTGTATCACGCTTAGGTGTTGGAATATACTCATCACAAGCAGCAATAAGCTCGACCACCTTCTTAGCCCATGGATCATCAGCTGAATTCGCATTCAATGCATTCAACGCAGAACCCTTCAAAATAGGCGTATCATCTCCTGAAAAATTATAAGACTCAAGCAACTCTCTAACTTCCATTTCCACAAGCTCCAAGAGCTCTTCATCTTCAACCATGTCACATTTATTCAAAAACACCACAATCCTTGGCACACCCACCTGACGAGCAAGTAAGATATGCTCTCGTGTTTGAGGCATCGGACCATCAGTAGCTGCAACAACAAGAATGGCACCATCCATTTGTGCTGCACCTGTGATCATATTTTTTACATAATCCGCGTGACCCGGACAGTCTACGTGAGCATAATGGCGCTTATCCGACTCATACTCAACGTGAGAAGAAGATATGGTAATCCCTCTGGCTTTTTCTTCCGGTGCCTTATCAATCTCATCAAATGCCTTCGCTTCACCGCCATGAGCTAAAGCCATAATTTTAGTAATAGCTGCCGTAAGCGTCGTCTTACCATGATCTACGTGACCAATTGTTCCAAGATTGACATGGGGTTTATTACGTTCGAATTTTTCCTTAGCCATTAATACCTTCCTCCAACAAAATAATACAGGCCAAACCAGCATGAATGATCACACTCTAACTCCCTATAACAAAGCAAGCTAAAGCACATCGTCTATCTTTTCTCAGTTCCCTACTCACGCCTTTTTAACAACGGTTATCTACAACGGTATATTTATATGCGTTTATCTCACTTACATGATCTATGTGTGTGATTTATTAATTGTCTTCTTTATTTTCTTGTTTTTACTTATTTTTGAAGCCTTATTTCTCTTTCTCTCTTACTTATCCTTATCCTTATCTCTTCTTTGCTCTCACTCTTAGCTTACCCGCTCTTCTGCTCTTCTACGTCTTATTTTTTGCTACGTCTTTCTTTCTCTTTCAGATATTTTTTACATCTTGAAACATCTCACTCTAGTGCATTTCCATACACACTGTTATCGCTCACTAAATGCTAACAAACATTGCTAACAAATATAACAACACAAGCCACCAAAGCAATCAGATAGTCTCACGAGTGACTCATCAGAGGCCAGTGGGAATGAAGATAACCCATTACGTAGCTAACTGTCGTAGCTAACTATCGTAGCTAACTATGTGCTGTTTTCCTTGTTTCTTCTTGTCTTGCTCCTTGCTTTTTTTGTTTCTCGGTTCTCGCTCTGCTTTACGCACCAACCACACATTAAGCAACAACACTACCTTACTATAGCAGATTATACCAGTGTCATAACCACTTTGGTATATAAACTCACGATGTAGCTTACGACCAATAGGCCGTAAAATAGAGGTGGAGCTCAAGGCGGGAATTGAACCCGCGACCTCACCCTTACCAAGGGTGTGCTCTACCACTGAGCCACTTGAGCTTAACCACAAGAGCCAACACCCTCAACACACCTGAAAAATTATCACTCAATCACTCAATATATCAACCTCAAAACCTTACACAGAAAATGGAGCGGGAGACGGGAATCGAACCCGCGACCCTTAGCTTGGAAGGCTAATGCTCTAGCCAGCTGAGCTACTCCCGCATATCAAAGCCACATTCTCCAAACTTAACCAAACTCAACCAAACTCAACATCCACCCAAAAAACCTCATCTTACATAAGACAAGAGCATACCTAATATATGGTGGGGGGAACTGGATTCGAACCAGTGTAGCGTAAACGCAACGGGTTTACAGCCCGCCCCCTTTGGCCGCTCGGGCATCCCCCCTTTAGCTATCTGATTAGCTATATATCACCCCTTCTTTTACTCAATGACTCAGGCTTCACTCCATTCAGCAAACACCACATCTTATTCACTTTTATCTGGCTTCTCTTTTATCTGGTTTCTCTTTTATCTGGTTTCTCTTTTATTTTATCTATCTTAATACCCTAAATCCTAGACAACACATACACATAATGGAGCTGGCAAAGAGACTTGAACTCTTAACCTGCTGATTACAAATCAGCTGCTCTACCAATTGAGCTATGCCAGCATAATTTAAGGAATATCAAGAATCTGGATAAAACTTATGCCTTATATTCATTACATTCATTATATTCATATGAGATATCAAAAGACCATCAAAATATAGCAGACTTACAGCCGTTATTTATCTGCTATCTGCTATCTGCTATTTACCTGCTATCTGCTATCTGCTATTTACCTGCTATCTGCTACTTCCTAACTTTTCATCAAGCTTATTGTTCCTTATTGTTGTTCCTTTTGTTCCTTTTGTTCCTTTTGTTCCTTTTGTTCCTTTTTGTTGTTCATTCTGTTACTTTTGCTCGCTATTGCTAAATTCATAACACGTGCCACAACATGCAGCGAGATACTCTGTGTCTTCTGTGTCTATAGGACATGAGAGCAAAAGATGGCAAACAAAAGACACTTGCTTGCTGCACGTGTTACCACATTGACCACACAAGCCATACCCACTCACACTACCTACCTACCAAACTATGCATTAATATACCCGCTGCTACAGCAACATTCAACGAAGAAGTACGATTATATTTCCCAGGCACCTGCACCATTCGATCACACACTTTCTCTACTGCAGAAGATATACCATTGCCCTCAGAACCTAATACAAGAACGGTTTTTTCATACTGACCACACACCTCAACACAATCTTCTCCTGCCATATCTCCTCCCAACACCCAATAACCTTCTTTTTTGAGTGCTCTTAAACATCTTGCCAAATTCACCACCTCCACAAGCTGCACATATCCCAATCCACAACGAGACGAACGCACCACAGCCGGACTAACAAACACCTGTCGATCTTTAGGCAAGATGATCTTACATATACCAAAAAAAGCGGCTGAACGAATAATCGCACCAAGATTACGCGGATCTTGCAAATGATCCAACGCTAAAACCACATCGTTATTTGAAGATGTCTTTAAAGGATGTTCTACTGTATCCGTTAACTCACTACACACCTTCACCACAACACGCCCAAAACAACCTTTAAAAGGAATCCAACCTTCACCACGATCAACACTCTGTTGAGAGCTCATCACATAATCTTCACCATCATGCAACCACCTCACAGCACTCACAAAATCCTCACCACTCAACACATCCACCACAGGAGGAGACGATGTTTGCTGATCACGGCTTTCTTTAAGAAGATCTTTGAGCTGGCCAAAATACTTCTGACTCACAAGAATATGACTCACATGCCCATAAGGAGACAATATATACTCTCTCAGATCATTCATACTATGAATAGAAAAAGACACAGTATCTCTTGAAGTCCTATCTTCACAACTGCGCACGCAGAATGCTTTCATCACAAGCCCACGACCAAATGCAGCTTCTCGAGGTTGTCTTTCCTTCAAACCACCCACCTTTTTGTCATTCTTATCACTCCTCTTTCCATAGCTGTTGTTTTCACAACGACTTTCATAAAAAGGCCCTTTTACACCTTTTGATCCAGCACGGTTTTTTCTTTGAGAAGATCTTGGCTTCACTAGAAACTTTCTTCTTAAATCTCTGAAATAGAAAAAATAATAGATAACATACATGACACATTATGGATTATTTCGGCAGGCACTAATTTCGGCAGGCACTAATTTCGGCAGGCACTGCCAAGACAACCATAAATCTGATGCAATCTTTTGATATCGCCCTCAGATAGAACAGCTTCAATAGGATCTTTGCTCAGAATGACTCCATTAAGATCCATATCAATGGGGAAGGCAGCATGCATAATAGAGTGAGGATCTTCAAAAACATCCACATGGCCCAGTCCTAAAAAATGACCCATCTCATGCAAAGAAATATGACCAAGACTCCAAAGACTTCTCCGATTAAAATACATATCCGAAGTATGAAGCACCCCTCTTTCAAGATCATCACCCACCAGAGTCAATCTCATGGGAGTCGTTCCCGCATAAAATGCTGCCTTCTCGTCCCATTTCTCAAAGTTAGCCACATACATAACATTTTTCATATCCTTAAGGCTCATGCGAAACTCTTTTATGTAATCATTTCCCTTATCATCAATGCGCCCCTTATAATCAAACAGATCCTGACCTGCAGCATCCTCCCACATCTTCATACTATTACGTAAAATAGCCACGTGTGAGTCATCAAATTCAGAGGAAATATATATGGGAATAGGCAAGCCATCTAACCAGCCATCGGTAGCTAAAATAGGCCGTTCTGAAGTATAACCTTCCACAGAAGTCCGACCTTCTACGCTAGATACATCCGTGTTACGCAAAAACTCAAAAGGATCTTCATAAGCAGGAGTTTGCTTTTTAGGAGATCTCTCAATGGTACATCCCGCTATGATCACAGCAAGCACAATACATAGTACGTTAAACATGAACACCCACCAAACGCTTATTCTATATCAATTATAAGAACTCTTCTTAAAAACCTTTACCTTAAACCCATAGATTGAAGGCGCTCCAATTGCCTCATCACACGATGAATGTGACATGCCGCCCCAGCACAACCATAAATCTTTTGGATCCGTATCACATCACCTCGAGATAACACAACTATGTCAGAAGAATGATTCATCTCTGCTTGCATAATAGAACGAGAATCCTCAGATGAGTTCATATGACCAAGCCCTAAAAAATGGCCCAACTCATGTATTACCACAGCCCTTAATATTTTATAATAATCCCTTCTTTCTGCTTGAGATAAATCTCTGCTATGAATATGTCGAAAAAAGGCACCATTTAAATATATATCCCCTGCCATAACCCAAGGACCATACATCTGAGAAAATCCTCCCTGAGATACTTTATAGCCTTCAACAGATATTAAGGCAGCCCCCTGCCTTTCAAATGCACCATGTGCAAGATGACGCCTACCTGCTAATAAATCCGTAAAAGCTAACACATTACGCCCATCTTTTAGCTGACGATCACGATCACCAAAAGTATCTTTTTTCGTTCTAAGCACTCCTTGGATAGTTATCAATTTTTTACCCGTAGCCATCTCCCAAGCAGCTATGCTTTGCAAAACAATGGTTCTATGTACGCCAGAAATTTCTGAGGACAGATAGATCTTAACCGGAAACTCCTTCCAGCCCTTAGCAACCAATATCCCATCTTCAGCGGTCTCGGCATGTTCTCCAAACTCATCAGAACCATAAGCCAGAAGACGATCATGGTCTCTATCAGAGTGACTATCTTGCCAAGAAAACAGACCCACACAACCACAAGACAATAAACATACAACCACAAAACTTATGACTGCCACCACCATACCTCTATTCCCAAAAAACCACTCACGTTGACGACACACCCGCTAAAATGATTGAATATACATAGTTCTCATCAAACCATCTAACAGCCGCCTGATAACCCTGTCTCTAAGATAAAAACTATGCTGTATATTCCCATAGAAGCATTGCAGGCATTTGGCAAATATCTCCATAGCTGTGGCAAATTGTCTTCAACTATCCACTGCTACAGCTACGATATCGCTCACTTTCTACAATGGCTCTCTGATTACAGAAAGCCTTGCTACATTGAAGATTCTAACGATATTCAGCATTATCTCGACGATCTACGCACAAACTATAAACTTTCCCAAAACTCACTGAGAAGAAAGCTTATTTCTATAAAGATGTTTTTTAACTATCACTGCGCACAACTCCGTCCAAGCATGACACCTCCCACAGAACACATCCCCATTCCACCACGAGATGATTCTCTTGAAGATGTACTAACACCTGAAGATATTGAAAAGCTCTTAGCCAGTACCACCTCACCGGATAACAGCTATCGCTCTTATCGTGATCCCGCATTGATCGCACTGCTCTGCTTTGAAGGCATCAAATCCTATGAACTGATTTCACTTAAATGGCAAGACCTGAACACACATAAACATCCAAACCAGCACATTACGTTTACTATCCGTATCAGTGGAGCACGAAAACGCTGCATCGTTCTTTCACAAAATTCCAGTACGTACGTACAAAAGCTTAAAGAATATACCAGCCAACATCCAACATTCTCTAGCCCACAATCACCACTCTTTTGCCCCCTACAAGGCAAAAGCGCACTGCCAAGACACTCTAAAATGTCAAGACATGGCATCAAGTTTATGCTCTATGAACGAGCCAACACCATCCACATAGAAACACTCCATTCAGAAAAACTCAGACACTATGCCATCACCTACCAATTAGCCAAAGGACATAGTAGCTACGACATCCAAAAACACCTCGGAGTGAAACGCCAAGAAAGTATTGCAAGACATATACGTCAACAAAAAAGATGTGCTGTCTCATACACCTCAGCGTTGTCCTAACGAACGGCCATAACGAGCTATCACAAGCCCCCACTATGCAAAAAACTATGCAAGAAGATCTCTTTTGGATGAACATAGCCCTCTCTTTGGCAGAAAGCAGCTTAGCATTTGCCAAAAGATACCCACATAGCACAGCTGATATTCCCATCGGATGTGTTATAACCCGCGAGCATCACATATCATCTTTGAATAAAGCATCACAAACCCTAATCACAACAGCTAGTAATCACAAAGAAAACAGCCAAAACCCACTGCATCATGCCGAAAGCATGGCCATCCAACAAGCTGCCACCATACTCCAACGCTGGCGCCTCTACGATTGCACACTCTACACCACTTTAGAGCCCTGTGTGATGTGCAGCGGTGCCATTATCAACGCTCGTATCAAACGCGTGGTATTTGCTGCTTTTAGTCCCAAAAGTGGCGGATTAGGCAGTCTCTATGATCTTGCCAAAGATCATAAGCTCAATCACTCACCAAAAGTAATATCTGGGCTAGAAGAAGCCAGAGGAAGCAAGATACTCACAGAATTTTTCGCCCTTTCTCGACAAACAAACCATCTTTGAAAAAAGCAAACATATCACATCATTTACGATGTTTATAAGCTTCAAGAGTGAAAGCATCCACAGCTACAGCCTCTCTACGCAACTTTTCCACTTCCTCAAGACTCTTAGCTTCTGTCTCGCTAATCACCCCTTTTTCTAAGGCAACAGCAATACTTCTTTCTGGCTTATTCTTAGGAAGATCACCCGATTTAATGGCCTTACGAATTTTACGTAAAATCTTTTTAGCATCATAAGATGCACTAAACACATGATCCATAAAAGCTAGAGAATCCACAGTTCCATTAGCTTTTTTCATGGTCTTTGGAAGATATAAACCATGAACAGTCAAATCATCACGTAAACTAGATGGAACCGTAAGAGCTTTAGCAACAGCTTTTTTGGTTTTATCGCTTGGAAGAGTACCAAAAGCATTAAGACGTGTCCACCACAACAAAGGACCACGCGTAAGCCAAGTAAGCCCAGGAATTTCCAGATTATAAAATAACTCTTCAAAACCCCGTTGAATCTGAACAAAACAATAATCCACCGCATAATCTAAAGCAGGACGATGCTCTTTTTTAGAACCATCTGCCTCAAAACGACGTAAAGCACAGGTAATGAGATACATATGATTGAAAATATCTGCAAAACGACCCGTGGTAGATTCACGAAATTTTAAACCACCACCATACACTCCCATAGCCACATCAGCCCAAAAAGCAAATGTGGAAGATACCCAAGCTAACTTTTGATAATGACGACGAAGACGATAACCCTTACCTGAAGGAACAGACATAATCACATGACCACGAGTCAGAGAATGTACCATTGCTCTGGCCTTGTTGCGCACCACATGACCCAAATGCTTAGCAAATATCAGATCAAATGTTTTTACATCTCTATCAGCCATGGCAAATAACTCTTTTGCAGCATAAGGATGACAGCGTAAAGCTCCTTGACCAAAAATAATCATGGTACGCGTAAGGATATTAGCCCCTTCCACTGTGATACCAATGGGAGCAGCCATATACGGATGACCCAATAGGTTTTTCGGACCACAAGAAATACCCGCACCACCAAGAACATCCATGCCACGATTAAGAACATCACGAGAAATTTCTGTACCCAAATACTTCGACATAGCAGAAACCACAGCAGGCTTACGACCACTATCCACAGCACCCGATGTGAAAATACGCATGGACTCAATCACATAAGCCATACCACCAATATGTGCGAGCTGCTCCGATATCCCCTCAAATTGACCAATAGAGATACCAAATTGTTTGCGTATCTCACTATATGCTCCACTCAGCCGCGCCACCAATTTCACCATACCCGATCCTTGGGCTGGAAGAGATATAGCTCGCCCAGCAGCTAAGCATTCCATCAACATCTGCCAGCCTTTACCCACCCACTCAGTACCACCAATAATCTGATCCACACTCACTTCCACGTCCTTACCAGTGATCACCGAATTGTAAAACGGTACCCCCAATGGATCATGACGCAAATCTGTCTTAACACCTTCAAGTTTGGCATCCACCAATAAGCAGGTGATGCCCAAATGCACCCCTTTACCTAACAGATTTTCAGGATCTTCAAGCTTCACTGCCAAACCCAGAGTCGTAGCCACACTACCCAAAGTGATATATCTTTTATTCCAATTAAGCCGAATAAATAAAGCCTCTTTATCATCTACTTTTTTCTGAAATATCACCCCCTTGCTCTCAATGGATCCTGCATCCGATCCCGCATTAGGCTCAGTAAGACCAAAACATGGAATCTCACGACCATCAGCTAAACGCGGTAAATAATAATCTTTTTGTTCCGCAGTTCCGTAATGCACCAACAATTCTGCAGGTCCTAAAGAATTTGGCACCATCACAGTAATGGCAAGAGGTACCGAACGAGACGTCAGAATAGATACCACCTCTGAGTTAAGCTTGGCTGAAAACTCCAAACCTCCATACTTTTTAGGAATAATCATCCCAAAAAACTTTTCTTTCTTTAAGTAATCCCACACCTCTTGAGGTAAATCACGATCACGATACACCTCCCAATCATCTACCATAGAACAGAGATGATCGACTTTATCATCCACAAAAGCCTGCTCTTCAGCACTGATACGTTGCCACGGCTCTTTGAGAACACGAGTAAAATCAATTTTTCCAGAAAACAACTCTTTTTCAATCCACGTATCACCAGCTTCAATAGCTACTTTTTCTGTCTGAGAAATGCTAGGCATAGCCCCTAGTTTATCCAGTACTTTCATCACCATAGAAGAAAAGAAACGTCTTCTCAAAGGAGTTATAGCAAAGAACAAAGCCACTGCCACAATAAGGACCGTAAGAAACCACGTACCACCAAGAAGCAATACACTACCTCCTAACACAACACCCCATAGCCAAGCAGGCATCCCAAAGTAGGCAAGCAACAGCGCAACGAATACAAAAACCAGCAAACTAGTGAAGAACCCTAAAGCCATAGTCTTATCCTTAAAATTGCTAAAATCACCTCAAGTCTACACGCCACCCAGCTTTCTCTTTCTTTTCCTTTATAGCATCTCAACATCTCACGCTCTATATCTTATGTACAATCATAAGTCCTATCAATACACTAACTAACCTAACTATGATTCATCGATTCATCAAAGTAGGCTACGTCTTTATCTTTGACGGATTCTCCTTCTTTGAGCTCTTGTTATATGTCTCGTTGCATTCTTCTTGCTCGTCTATGTCATCCGAATAAACCATCTAACAAACACATAAACCAGCAATGACAACAAGATACTGCTGAATATTCTGCTGGAAACAGGCAAGAAACAAGCATCAGAAACAAAAGCAAAAGCAGCATGGAATAAAGATCCATTGACTACCATAATGATTTTAGGGTAGCAAAGGTCTAAACACAACTTTACTTGCTAAAAACCCTGCTGAAAACCCTGCTCATAACTTAGCACAGCAGGATACATAAGAAATGTGTGTCATGACTGATTATACTGGCTCATAATACTGACTGACTCATCATGTTTTTACACACATAGATACACACACCAAACAGCTCACACATCAGAGCCAACAACTCACATCTTTATCTACTTACTATCCATCAGCCTATCCACCGGCTAGCAACAGATGGTTCTTTATATCCTCTCTATCCTCTCTACTGTTTTGCCTAACCTCAACTATCATATAACCTCAAACAACATACTACCACTCGGATATACACGAAAACATATTACTCTGTCTCTAAAACAACACCACCACAGCCCTGATGATGGATCTTAGATTCCATCTAAAAATGCTTTATCTTCAACTTCAACTCTTACAAGCAACATATAAAATACATCTTTTGTTATTTTTCGTTGATACATTCTCACAACTCACGAGTTCTTATCAGACCTGCTATCCATGCATACCTCTTTGCCATCTTTCAAAAACACTCAACAAAGACCCTTGATGGTAACCTTCATTTTACGAACAACATCATCATGAACAGCCTTTTTAAGCTAAATTTTTAAAACTAGGTTTTTAAGACATACAGCTCATTACAGCGTCTGTGCTAACAAGGTAAGATAAAAATACACTTTTGATAAGCTCAATGGCAAAAAATGGCATAAATTCTTCATAAAGAACTGAGACCTTTTAAATCTTTTCAGCCATCACGTGAATCACTATTGAAACGCATCCCATATGACTTTCACCATACCGAATTCTGAAAAAACACACACAATCTTAGCTGATTTCATCATGTATTCTCTCTACTTTTTTAGACACCATCGGCACAACTAGATCATGACACAGCTACTATTGATATAGATGATATAGAACGAGAGCCCTCTTGAATTTTTAGCTATTCCGGTAGAATATAGATAGAAAGCCTAACTAAGACAAACATATCCCCCATACTCTACAAGACTGTCATCCATGAAACTTCACCCATGAAACCCTCATAACCTATTACCCAACAAGTCACCTAACAAGCAGTCGAGCTCCTCACATGAGTCCAAAAAACATCACATCTACAAGAGTCGCTGTAACCACTATAATCACCGTGTTATGGCTATGGATGCCTTATCCACAAGGAGTATCACTTCCTTTAGGCAATGACTTTCAACGACTCACCCCGTCATCTTCAGGTATTGACTTTATCAGTATCGAATCATCCTATCCCACCCCAGAAGGTGCTGTGATTATAGGATCAAGTATGGTGCACTCTGTTAGCGTACTACCCGTCATTATCGAACCAGGCATCAGAACCCAACGTTCAGTAGATACCCTCACTACCGCCCATCAGCATCTCTCTATTGGTCTTGGTAAAAATGTTGAGATCAGTGCACAGTTTCCTGTAACGATCTATGCTGCCAGCCTTGATCATCCCAGTGACAAAGGAGATCTTTCAAGCCCGGGACTGTTATATGCTGGAGCAGGAGCTAAATTCCGCTTCCATAAAAAGCATCACTATGAGTTTGCTCTTGGCACCGAGCTCGGTACCGACCTCATGGATAATAACCCTTATTCAGGCGATACCATGTCACTCCTCACAAACGTCTACATCAGTGCTACCGCTGAGTATAATCCTGTCATTTTAGGCTTCAACCTCGGCTATAAATTTCGCACAACAGGTGATGCCATCGCCACTGAAAACACCAATATACCCATCCAACCCATTCCACACACTTTGATTTTTGCCACAGGAATACGCTATTCAACAGCACATTATGGCGCACTCATCGCTGAGCTTTATGGCTCCCATGCACTTATAGATGACAGCAGAAACCAAACAGATAGGAGTGCCACAAGCATAGAAGCATTGGTGGGTTATTCAAGAGTATTTGCGAGTGGATTTGGCATCAAAGCTGCCGGAGGAGCTGAAATCCTAAAAGGTATCGGTACCGCACAATATCGCATTCTCGCTGGTATCGACTACCAATTTCCTTTAAACAAAATCGCCATAAATACCCCATCCACAAACAGCACAAAAAATACCTCCATACCTAAAAAGCCCCAACCCAAACAAAGCCCCAAAACCTTCGATAACTGGGAAGATGAACTAGAACAACTTCAAAAAGAAGATGCTGAAAAAGAAGAAGAAAATCCTGATGATGATGACGAAGTAGATTACCCTACTTTTTAACAGCATTCTGTGGTTTCAATGTAAGATATACATCAACTAACCATACAGCTTTTATGGACGTTACAAGAATTCTGAAGCACAGCGGAGGTTTGGTGACCCACAAGATCGAAAAAGGCGATATATCTAGAATTTGTGATATAACCGTAGGCTTTTCTTTAAAATCCTAAAAAACATCTTATAAGATCTCATTTTGATGGAAATAAATAACCACTCTTTTACAAAAAGAATCTAAAGCCTACGTGCATTTTCGATGTTAATCAGAAATAACGCATTTTGAGCTGTTCTTCTTTGAAGAATTCATTTAGATTGCAATCTGCCAGTAACATACCATTACTAGATAACAACAGAAAAATCAATAAAATGAGAATCTCTCATAAAATCCAGTTGCAACATAAAAAAAATCTTTCTTATAGATTGTGACATCATTTGTAAGAAAGAAAAGTACTACTGGATTGTGCTTATAGTCACAATACAGTCACATTGAGTTAAGACTTTGCTGCAAAACTATATATGATAGTATTCAACAATGTAACTTAATCAAGATTTTAACCAAGTCTTACAAATTTTTACCACATAAATCCTCAATCACCGAGTGCAAAACCGACGATAAGGAGAAGCATGAATATAATAACTGAAATCACTGATGCTAACAAGCCGAATGCATAATGAACGATCTTATTGCCTCAAATTTTTGATGTCCAAGCCTGGATGGGGGCGTAACTTGGAAACAGAATCTTTAATTTGATCTCATTGATCTTGCCATCAACTTTTTCTTCTTATGGCCGTAATTCCTAGTTTCTAGATTATCAATTTGAGGTACTTTTTAGAAGACATTATTAGCAATTTCCTTCATCTTTTGCTCATCATCATCTTTACAATTCTTTAATTTACTGGCATTGGCTCTTATCTTTATGCCATTAATACCAACTTCATTAAAGCCTTTGAGACGATTCTTTCTAAATCAACACATTGTTCTGTAACTCGGGAAGTTACCACCACATAAAAATCGTAAAGCCACATCTTAGATGAGCTTCGTTTCTATTTCGCAAGAAAAGAATATGCCCTTAGCATAAGAGTATGCATATAATACCCAAACATCATTAAAGGATTATGAGCACTTTACCAGGTATTTTTCTATTCTCAAATCTATCATAAAAAGATTTGGGGTTACCTTGTTCGTAGAATGTATTTAAGAGGTCACAGACAAAAACAAAAGTAATCTTTAGGCAACCAATCCACTGATCTTGATGAAATGAGAGAGCCTTGCCATAAATTGAATGTTTTCAATTTGACTCGCTTTCTCATAGATAAATGAAAATTCTAATGAAAATGAAAAACCTCTCAATCCCTTATGTAGGCAGGGATTGAGAGGTTTGAGATGTGATTTTTTAAAAAACTTCAAACATAGCAGCATGTACAAAGACATTAAGAGTCTCTAATACCCTCCATACATTTAAGCTTGTTGCCAACTAAATAACTCTTAAAGAATCAAACAAAATCCCTTTTTTAATACCAAATTTAGCTTACTTTTGATTACATATATGATCAATATTCCTTTCGTATCATCATTGTTACATTATTTATATAGAGATATTCTATTACATATTAAATTTTCATACAATCACTTATTAAGTTCTTTTTTATTCGAAAAATTCATGTGAGTTATAACTCTTCGATTAAATGCCACTACCTGATTATAAAAGAACTACAGTAAATGATCATGATTAGTTTTTTCACTGTTAAGAGCCTCAACAAATCTAGACACAAACGATCTCATTACCTCCATCGATTGTTTATCCTCAGAAGAAATTTTATTATAAGTAACGCCTGGCCATCTTTCATGATCATCCGGAAAGACCGTTTGATCAACAACAACTTTGGAATCCGATTCTCCATTGAAAGCTTTATATCCAGCTAATTGACTAAATACCCGAGTTTCTTCCTTAGAAAATATTAAACTAGTATAATTTGGATTAGGATATGGAGGTTTATACAACTTAAACTCCAACCACATCTCACTTCTCCCTAAATTTCGAATGCTTTCTAAAACAGTATCTAATCGACCTCCTAGAAGAAAAGAGTCATCCCAAAATTGCAATGTATTACGACTATCTAACCTATGTCCGTATTTTTTATCACCATTTCTTGGCCACCGTTTACCATTATATCCCGCCTGCGACAACAAAAAATCGAACAGAGGCCCACCATTCTCGCCTCGAGCGTCATTGACTCGGACATGTTCAAAAGTTCCATCGGACCTTTTATATCGAACAAAAACTGCCACAGCACCATAAAGAACTTTGCAATTTGAATAGTCATCATAATTATGGAAAAAAAATGAACCTTGAGGAGAATACGCACGTGCAGAAACATTAGATGCTGAAAAATTCGCAAAACTACCTAAAGTCACTGGGTCATGATTGTTATACACAATACAACCGCCTTGTTGTTGTCCACTAATTGAATACTTCTGTATAAGTGATTTATCTATATTAGCAGTAGCATCAGCATTAGCTTTTTTTAATTCCGCGGATATTTCTTGATCTATCTCTTTATCTGATCCTGCAAAATCGATATCTTCTTGAGGTTCAGCAGAAGCAACAGATGATACACTTCTAGTAACTGGGGCATTATCCCATTTATTACAACCAACAAGAAGCAAATTAAAAGCGATGAGTGCAACAAAAAATTTATTTAGATATTTCGAAAATGGGGTGGGGGGTAACACAGTGACTTTGCAATTGTTTTTTACGTTCATTTAAAACCTTTTTCTTTGATTAGTTCAGTATTGTTTCTAGTGGTAATGATAAGATGTCTTAGTAAATGAAATTCTGTTACTATAATAAGAAAAGCCTTTCGTTGTTGTTCATGTATATCTACTTATTTGAGACAAAAAAAATATCAACTAACCCATGACCCTTATCGGTAATGTCTTAAGATTTCTTTAGACATCATTCAATATACATGGAAGGGAAGGGATTATAAGGCTATTTGGTATCCTTTGTTCGTGGCATCAACCCGCAGCTTACGCTCCCTTGATCTTACCCACACCACTCTGATCATCAAAAGCCTAAGGCTAGCCTGAACTATTACCTAAACGCAAAATGGCTGTAAATTTTGCTGGTGATCACTTTTCTACTTATCATAATAGCAACAGCAATATATGGACAACTCATTTTAAATCTGAAGATAGGGCTAAAATATATTGCTATTGTGTATCAAAAGGCAATGATCTAAAATCTCCCGGAATCAGCGAATGCATCTCTTGTCCAAGTTGCTTCTACTATTTTTGGGGATATTCAATCAAACTCCGTTGCAATGTCGAGAATCTCACTACTCCTCGAAGAGAGTTAGCAGTCAGGAACAAAAAGAGCTCCATCCTCTTGATAATCGGGTGGAACAAGGTGTTAAGGACGCCAAAAAACTTATCCCAGCGCTTTGAAGTAAGTCATATATCAAAAAGCATACTCTGAGCATGCATCCGATTTATCACTGGAAAGCAGAGCGCGTATATGCTCACCTATTTATGTGCTTTTTAACGTATACCTTACTCAAACATACCGAGCTAGAGTTCAATAAAGTTAGTATTTCTTATAGCCCTGAAACAATCTTAGACGTTTTGAGAAATGTTAAAACATACTTTGTTCAAGATAGCAGGCGAAAAACAAGCATCAGAAACAAGGGAGGCCATAAGGCACATACATAAGGGCTATCCCATACACCTAACATACATTTCAGATAGCAAAGCAGAGCAGTATGGAATAAAGATCAATGGGCTCCCATAATGATACTAAGATAGCAAAGATCTAGACACAACATCACCTACTGATGACTTAGTGAGCAGGATACATAGAAAATGTATCATGACTGATCTTACTGACTCATCATACTCTTACACACACCAAATAGTTCACACATCATAGCCAACAACTCACATCTTTACCTACTTACTATCCACCAGTTAACAACAGATGATTCCTTATATTTTCTCTACTTTTTTGAATAGCCTCAAAACCATAAAAACCAACATGACAAAGTCTTGCCTTGAAAAATAAACAAGCAACATAAATTTTTGCTAGCTTTCATTGTTATGAACAACATCATCACTTAACTCTAACAGTATAAAATATGATGAAACACACATAATCATTATGAATAGATTTAGCTTGTTTAAGTTAAACTTTAAGTCCCACTGTACAATATAAGCATAATCATTGCTACCACACCAACGAATACAACACCAACAGAAATGACATCCATCGCCCAAGTCGCAGTGTCAGAATTCCTTTGGTTTCCGTCACTCATATGCAAGGCCATCAATTCTTCTTGTGATAGTTTTGGATCAGGAATCAGTAGTGAAATGTTACTATGTCCTTTAAGTAGTTGATCAGCAACATCTTGAATAGCTAGAAACTTTTCTTTTTCTGTCATACCATCATGATCAAGAATAAGATCAACAAAGTTACTACTCACGCCATATTTTGCCAGGATATCTATCTTATTATCTAAATCAAACTGAGAAACATCAAAGGCATCATACTGCCCCAAAGAAACTACCTCGGGTGAAAAACCATAGGCCTGCGAAGAAATCATCGGTAAGCCTAAACATAGCATCACAATAAATTTTACTAAGTTGTTCACTTAATTCCCTTTCTAAAATAACATTAAATACAAAAACGTCACTATCAAAATTGTGTCAAATAAAAAAGCAGACAAGCACAAGCTAGTCCTTCTGGGGGGACATTATACACAAAGAAAACTAAAAAAAAAGAGTTTTTAATAAAAAAATAATTGGACCTACCCACAGAACAAATCCTGCAATAGAAAGGTTGTTATATTTGAAAGTTTTGGTGCTATCTTTGATTTCCATGTAAACAATAAGCACACGATACACGAGATATGAACTACGTTGCATTGAACCAAAAAGGGGTTAAGCAGCAAAAACATCATTATGATTGACAAAGTTATGGATCATAGCTCTTAACTTCAACTCCTGAAACTGATGCCCTTTCTTAGCCCGCTTTCTTTTAGCCCAGCACCACCTTTAACACCTCTGTACTAAGGAAGGGTTGTGATGTTACCTTAGAGCCATTATCATGATGTGTTATCAATCATGATAAGTTAATGTAGAAGGTGTATTGTAACTGAAATGTATCTCTTTATAAGCCACCTCACTGCAGTGGTTTGAAGATCTCTATTCTATTATGACACATGATAAACTGTTGTAGGAACCTGTAAGTTATGAATGGTGCGTTTGAAGGACATAACCCACCCACTGAAGCTCTGGATTTCTTGCTATCGTGCTATCCACATAAATACCCCATATGGTTGCGTGTGTGCCAAAAAATAGGTTATACGTTTAAAGATAGAACTTTATTAGCTGAGGCTTTCACTCACCGTTCTGCCTTGAGTGAACTGAGTCAAAAGCTGAGCTGTGAAACAAAAAAGAGTTGGATAGCATGGCTTCCTTGGAATGAGAGAATGGAATTTCTAGGAGACAGTGTGCTGTCCTTGGTGATAAGTTCGTGGTTGTGGCATCATAAAAGATCTTTTAGCGAAGGAGAATTCTCTAAAAAACGCTCGTTGTTGGTCCAAGAGAAAACGTTAGTGCAAGTGGCTCATATCTATGATATTGGTCAGTGTGTATTGTTGGGCAGTGCTGCAGAAAAATCAGGTGCTGGTAACAATGATGGATTGTTAGGAGATACTCTTGAAGCCTTTGTGGGTGCCGTGTATTTGGACAGTGATTTTGCAAGAGTCTGTCACATAGTTGAGCACATGTTTGCTCCTTTTTTAGAAGATATTTCTGACAAAGAAGCTTGCCTGCTAGAGGATGTAGAAGACCATAAAAGCCGGCTTCAAGAACTGAGCCAAATGCATTATGGGTCTTTGCCTGAATATATACTCGTCAGTGAAGAAGGTCTGGCACATGCCAAAGAATTTGTTATGGAATGTCACTTACAGGGCAAGTGTTTAGCCACAGGCAAGGGAAGCAGTAAAAAGCGTGCATCTCAACACGCAGCAGCGCAAGCATTGCAGGGTAAGATATTTTCTAAACATGCTGGCATCCATACGAAAACAAGTGCTACTACTAAATAAGCTGCTAAACGAGGAGTGATAATAAGTGTCTCATTATTATGGAAAAGTGTCTTTAATTGGGCGGGTTAATGTTGGCAAATCCAAGTTATTCAATCGCTTAACTGCTCAGAGACGCATGATTGTTAGCCATGAGCCTGGTGCTACCAGAGACCGAGTCTACGGTACCTGTCGAATGGGATTAGGAGAATGGAGTGTTATCGACAGTGGTGGCTATGAAACACACGATTTTTCTTATCAGCCCTTTGGCGAAGAACTTGTTTGGCAGCAAACAGAGAAAGCCCTTGAAGAATCTGATTTGGCGTTATTGATCATGGATGGCCGTCATGGTTTCCATGTTTTTGACGGAGAGCTCGCTCAAATGCTTCATCGAAGCTCAAAACCTGTGATGTATGTGGTCAATAAAGTGGATGATATCCGTTTGGCAGATAAGTATCTCAGTGATTTTTATAATCATCTCCATCAAGCTGAAAAGATATGGCCCGTAAGTGCTGCCTCTGCTGCTGGGCTAAAAGTTCTTGTAACAGAAGTGGAACATGTTTTATCAAGCATTCAAAAGCCCAAAAAATCCACAGAATCAGAACAGCCTGCTCCTGCCATTGCTTTAATTGGTAGGCCAAATAGCGGTAAAAGTTCTTTATTAAATCGCCTCAGTTCTTCTCAGCGCAGCTGTGTCAGCGATGTAGCAGGAACCACGCGTGATCTCATTGATGTAGCCACAACATATAATTATCAAAATTATACACTGGTGGATACGGCTGGAGTTCGCAGACGCACAAAAGTGGATGAGGGACTTGAAAGAATCAGTGTAACCTTAAGTATCAAAGCCATCAACCAATCAGATGTATGCGTTCTTGTTATTGATGCTATACAAGGTTTCACTGATCAAGACGCTAAACTTGTGCGTTTAGTTATGACTGCACAAAAACCACTACTTGTGGTTATAAACAAGTGGGATTTAATATCTGATAAATCATCCAATACCTTAAAACACTACGAAGACAATTTACGACGTCATCATTTAGCGAGCATGTCTTTTGTGCCCATACGTGCCGTCTCAGCACTAAAAAATCAAAGAGTTCATGAATTATTCACTATTATCGAAACGTTAGTAAACATGTCATCTAAACGTATTCCTACAGCTATAGTCAATCGAGAACTCATGAAAATCACCCAAGCAAGGATGCCTCACTTGATCAAATCGTTTCAAAAACGCGTCAAATTTTACTATGCAACCCAGGTTTCCATAAAACCACCCACATTCTTAATTAAATGCAATGTAGCCCATGCCATCAAAGATTCATACAAAAGCTACATTAAAGCAAGTTTACAAAAAGCTTTGCCATTTCATCTTGTAACAATTAGGCTCATTTTTCGTGATAAACAAGAAGAAAATGAGCAACAAAATGCATCACGTAGCACTCTTCAGACACATAAACATAAAAATGCATAATCTGCACCATATATCTTTTATCTTTACAACATATTCCATATGTATTTTCCTCACTTAAAGCACCTTGCCCATATCATTGACAGTATATGAGTTATGGTTTACTTTTAAGCTATGGCTGTAAAAACAGGACTTAAAAAAAGGGGACTATGATGGGAAACAATGATTCTACACAAGAAAATGCTAAAGCTCATTTCATAGATCACACAAAAAACCCTGACAGTCCAACGATATTTGATAAAATCCTTAAAGGTGACATACCTTGTAAGAAAGTTTATGAAGATGAGGATGTGTTAGCCTTTAATGATATCCAACCACAAGCTCCCGTACATGTCTTGGTGATTCCAAAAAAGAAATGGAAATCCTTTTCAAACCTTCATCTTGCTAAAGATGAAGTGGTGGGTGTATATATGAAAAAAGTGTCATATGTGGCGCATCAATTAGGACTTGATGGTCCGGGATATCGTGTTGTCTTTAATCATGGCGAACATGGAGCTCAAAGTGTTGATTATATTCATGCGCATATTTTAGCAGGACGCTCTATGCAGTGGCCTCCTGGATGAGCTTATAACTCGCACCTATTGATTTATGTTTATAGCTTATAAATATCCGTTAACACATTTTTCAATGACATAAACACAGACTGTTACACTCTTTTTTCTCTTTCTCTCATCAAAGCAAGTCTTTGAAAAAGACTTAAGAAAAAGAACGGCAATAACAGAGTTATGATCCACAAAATAGCAGAATGTCTGTGATCAAGGGTTTCTGCTGCGATGGTGTTGACATGTCTTTGTGTTGTATTTTGGTCCATAAGTATGGAACAACCGGTTGCAGGAATACGTTTTCGACCTGTTTGTTTCGTCGATGATGCATTGAGATTATTAGTAATAGCCCATTTAAGAGCTTTTTCTGCATCAACAATACCTTTTCCCAACAACCTGACCGTTTGGTTGGAGTTAGCTATTTTTCTTTTAAAACTCTTGTTTTCTGTTGCGTACAGAGATAGATCTGATGTTTCTCTAAGGAGATGATTGACTTGAGCAAAAGTGGCATAAGGCCTTACAGCTAAAATAAGCCCTGCTATACCAGCGACTAAAGGCGAAGCTTGTGAGGTTCCACCTTGACGATTAGTACTACCACCGCTAATTGAAGATTGCAGCATATTTCCTGATGCAGCCACATCCACCCAATAGCCAGAGTTTGAAAAATCGGATTTTTTTAATCCTGGCCCTATAGCAGCTACTGAAGTAAAGTGTTCATAAGCTGCAGGAAATTCACGTTCTGAAGTAAATGCATTGCCTGCTGCAGCTATTAAAACAATACCCCTGCCTTTTTTACTAAGACTTTTTGTTATAAATCGAATACTAATAGAGCTCGTATCTTTGCCGAGTGAGGCATTTAACACTCTTACTTTTGGATATTGGTTAACAAATTCATAAGCTCTTAACAAAGCTACATCGGGGATTTTACCCTTTTCATCTGTAACTTTTATGGGAAGAAAACGACAAAATGGGCAAGCTCCATAAACTTGATCTTTTTGATACCCTACAGCAAGTCCTGTGACATGTGTTCCATGATGACAGTTTGTTCCCTCACAGCGGTTACCATGCCCATTTGATCCTGCAGGATAAAATGCTGCATTGCCTAATTTTCTGCCTTTCTTGTAATCTTGATTAGATGGCCTAGATGTATTGCAACCATTAGCAGCACAACCTAACAAGCCTGTATTAAAGCCAGAAAAAACAGCAACCCTATTTTTAAGAGCAGGGTGTTCTATATCCACCCCCGAATCCACAATAGCTATAATAGGGGCATTAGACCGTAAGGTTTCAATTTTCTTATTACTCAATCGAGACACAATATCAAGAGCTTTATCAATTTTCAGTTGTTTAATATGATAGAAATGCCCACTCTCATTTCTTTCCTTATAATCTTTTGCCACCGCTTGCACATTGTCTCTGTGACTTGGTTCTTCTACAAAAAGCGAAGAATAACGGTTAGGTTCTGCATACCAGATATATTGATCTTTCTGCCATTGAGCAAGAGTATGACGAGCTTGATCTGTTGTGGAAAACCTGACTTTTGAAATAAGCGCTCTACCATACATTTGATCCATTTTATGGATAGCGTTTTCTGGCATAAGCGATGATAAAGAAAAAGGAATAGACGTATCTATCTGAGTGTCGTGATCTGGAGACTGATAATCATCAAACATATCCACACTGGAAATCAACTCCACATCTTCAAGGTAACCTGTTTCTACAAAATCTTGATAATACTGCTGATGCAAAGACGCACTATGTAAGGCATAATCTGGTGAGCTAGTTAGTGAAGAATGATCTTTGAAAGCCACAAGATATTCCAACTCTTTGGCTTTTCCCTCGGTGATGTCTGTATCCATAGGATGGATAATCAAAGGTTGGTGGCTATGAGCTAGCGGATCCTGTGGATACATATCTCCACAGGATATGAAAAAAAAACAGCTCACCATAATCCCTAAAACACGGTATACCATGATTCTAAATTGCACAGCCACAGCTACAGCCACAGCCATAACCATAACCACAGCCATCATCATGATGATCATATAAACGATGGATGTCATAAAGCCAGATGATGAATGATGTGATGGTAAAGATGTTCCATAAGGTACACATCTACGATTGTGAGCTATAGCAAATAAGGGCATTATCTGGAAAGGGTATTGTGCAAAGGAAGAAAGGGCACCCAATGAGGTTTTGGTTGTGTTCGTTTGTTCACAAGAACGTAAGAAAAGGAAGGTAAGCATGGTTTGTCTTGGTTGGATTTTGTGACACCTATATTGCCAAAGTGTTGTTGCTGCTGAGCGGTGAGTGATGGCAGAGCCACTTTGCCTCTTTCTGTTCCTATCCATCCTACTATGACCATAGCACCTTGAATTTCCACTGACCAATAATTGAGCCGATCTTGGCTCACAGAAAAGACTGCCGTGCTACAATCGGAACGTTGATACACTTGCTTAATAAGAGCTGCATAATCAGAGAAAAGATCTGCCTTAGGCAAGACAGCTTTATGACCTACGGGCTGAGATATTAAGACTTTGCTCTCAGGGTGGGTGTGCTTGATGGTGCGAAAGAATGTAGGTTTCGTATGTGGAGGCTTTTGTTGTACCAAAGAGCCATAAAGGACGGCAAGTTTGAGAGGTGAAATAGGCTCTTCACCAAGCAATAAGCCCAGATCTTGACGTTTAGTATCCCAACCTAACATGTGAAACAACCCTTTAAGAGATCCATAACCATAATCTCTTACAGAAGCTGCAAGAGCATATATACGATTATCTTTTGCTAAACCGTAGTATGACTCTTCACTGGGTTGTGGGCCTCTGTCATAGAGTCTCTTGCCTTTCGTCAGCATAAGTAACGTTAAGAAAGGCACCACCATATGCCCCATAGGTCTTTGAGTATACAGCGCTCTATTGTACATACTTTTAGCGTAATGTTTTCCACCACGGAGTGCTGCGACTTCTCCTGTGGAACTATCATAAACCACACCCGCTACCTCCACTTCCTTTGCAAAGTATTGAGGGGAATGTGAGGTGAGATTGGCAAGTAACTGATAACGACGTTTAAGACGATGATCTAAAGTGCTTTGCCACTTTCGACTAAAAGTAGAGTTGATATGCAAGCCGTTATTAAGGGTATGGGCGGGCAAGTAATAACGTAATTCACCAGTAAGAGCATCCATAAAATAGCTGCCTTGTAACATGGTTTTTTTACGAACTGTGGGGGTTTTAGCAGAACGGACCACTTGCCTATAAGTTTTCCGCGTTATCCAACCTTCTTCAAAAGTACGTTTTAAAATATAGATCTGTCTTCTACGTGCTTCTTTAGGCCTTGAACTCAAACGTGATGGTGCTTTGAGCATAGCAGCCAAATAAGCCGCTTCGGATAAAGCAAGATCTCGAGCAGACTTATGGAAATACGTTTGAGAAGCTGCCTCAATACCATAAGCTCCCTTGCCAAAATACATCTGATTGAGGTAAATGCTCACAATATCATCTTTGCTAAGATGATGCTCTAAAGCTACAGCTATGGCTAATTCTTTGAGTTTACGAGAAAGGTGTTTCTTATGATGAAGAAAGAAATGTCTAGCTGTTTGCTGAGTGATGGTGGAGCCTCCCTCCACAAAAGCTCTATGCTGGATATTTTTTATAAGAGCTCTCATCATACCCTTCCAACTCACCCCCTTATGATCATAAAAATGAGCATCTTCGGCAGCTAAGAATACCCGGATGGTATCTTCGCTCAGCTCAGAGAGAGGTATATTCAAACGATACTCTTTACCTAAGTATCCCATCAAAGTGTTGTTGTTATCAAAAATTTCACTGCTATAGCGCAGATCTTTTGCAGAAAATGCAGAGATCTTTTGTACCATCTTAGCAATCTCTTCTTGATACACATGCTGTGAGCGCATCAATACCACATTCACCACAGCAACAGGAAGAGTCACTATCAGTACACATAACATCAGAGGTATAAGTATTTTTTTACGCATCATATATGCTTTAGAAAAGTTCTAGCCTTAAGAGATCTTACTGGATCTTCTTCAAGGCTAGCATAAGCATATGATCGCTAAAGGACGGCAAGTCTGAAGAATATGCCGCAAGGAAACTAGTTGTGTTTTGGGGCTACAAGTTGCTGCCATTGAGCCATTTTTGCTGAAAAAACCTGAGAGCGTTCCACAGCAGATAGGTTACGTGTCAGAAGGTGATCATCGTACTTGAGCTTACCTTCATCACCTGCCTTTTGGGCTTTAAGAACATACTTCTCTATATCACTCGTAACGGCACGGATAGAATCCGGTGCCGTAGCATGATATTTCACCACCAATTGATCCATCAAAAAAAAGCAAGTAAGCCAATGTTCTTGCTTACAGTAATATTTTGTCACAAATATCTCTGAATTCATCACACGCTCTTCTCCTATTTTGTAGTTTTCTTCCATAGTTGTGGTATAGGAAGAATGAGGAAAGCGTTCTTTGAGTTTTTTCCATGTATTGAGAGCTTTTTTGGTGAAATCTTGTTCACGATCTTCCTCATCCGGTGCATCTTTCCAATAAGACAGCCCAATACGGTAATAGGCAAAGTCCAATTGCGGATGGTCAGGATGAAGCAAAGTAAACTGTTGATAAGCAGCAGTGGCTTGTGGATAATCAGCAAGTTCAAAATGAGCATTAGCCATCAACAATTCCGCAGTGGTGGCAAAACGGCTATAAGGATAGCGTGAACGAAACTCTTGAAGGTCATCAATAGCATTTTTGTAGCTCTTATTATCATAAGACTCTTTGGCTTTCACATAAGCATCCTCAGCTCCCATAGAAAGATCCTTACTGCTCTGACAAGCTGACATCACAACACCTACTCCTATGACCACAACGCTCAAAAAAGCGATATGGAAGGAAGCAAAAAACATGCGAAAGTATGGATAGAAATACATAGAGATGAAGGATTTTATCTATAAAAGAAGTAACTAAGACGATACATACAAAGCTATCAAAATGAAATTCAGACCATTAACGTCGATAGTCCTCTGTCCATCAGAAGACAATCATGTGTGATACATACACCTGTAGTAGTGAATAGATCAAGCTTTTTTTCTTTCTTATCTTTCTTGTGAATTTCTTATGGTTTCTTCTTTCTTATATATGGCTTATGTATCTGTTGTATCTGTAACTATATCTATACTAACTATGCGTGTACCGGCTATGACTATAACGTGTTTATATGGAGCTCACTTAAAGCCAATACTATCATAATGCGTGGTTCACCGAGAGGACTTGTTATGATGCGTTATTGTCACTTATGAGTGGAGTTTGTCAACAACGATTTTTGTTATATACCCTGTTGCAACTCGTCGAAATAGATGCTCAAAGATGACTCAAGATATGAAGGAAGATGTGTGCACGAAATCCAAATGGATGTGGCTAGTTCTGATTGCAGCCAATTAACGGTTTCTTCTTATAGAAAATACCGCTCTATCATCATACGTTTAGTAGTTTTATCTTTTCTAATCCATGGTCTTGTTATCACCTATGTAGTAGATAGTTCCACCACAAAGTCCCAAAATAGAAATGATATACGTGATGTGAATCACGGTCGTGATACTTTACCAAACGACAAGGAATACTCTTATGTGGATGTGTTTTTAGAGCCTAACGAAGTACCAGATGAGACCTTAAAAGACATCAAAGCTTTAGGGTTTCAAGATCGCCTCGTAGAAGAAGAAACCGTAGTGGCTGTAGAAGGCAAAGAACCACAATCTAATGTGATCACTGAGACAACACCTCCCCAAAATCCAAAAACTCCAAAAAATCCGATACAGCCTGTAGCTGAAGCAATACAAGATGACGGAGACTCAGAAGAACCTGTTACAAGCAAGACAGAGACAGCCCTTACAAAAGACCCTTCACCATTTTCTTCTTTACTAAATAGCCCTTCCCGTACAGCTTATGAAGGTTTGTTAGCTCAATCTCAAAACCTTCTTCCCAAGAACTCTTCATCAGCTATGGTTTCTGATAAGAAAAAAGGCCAACGTATCAATCTTTCAACTCAGTCATTTTCTTACAGCCATATTAGCTATATGTCAAAGTTTAAACGGCAATTTGAAAGCACCTGGGAATACCCCACAGAAGCAAAGAAATCTCGACTCACTGGTAGTGTTAGGTTGAGATTTTATATTTTTGAAGACGGCCAACTTGGTAATATAACCATTGTTTCATCGAGTGGCTATGACATTTTGGATCAAGCCGTGCTACAAGCCTTACATGCAGCTGCTCCTTTTGATCGTGTCCCAGAAAGAATGCTCTCTAAAAGAGAGCATTCTCCAACAAAAACCAAACAACATGCCAAACAACATGCCAAAAAAACTGAAGAAGATAAAGATCAAAGAAGATTATTAGAAATACATGGAGAATTCCGCTATCAACTATTGTAATCTTCTGGTTATCTTGTTTGTCTTGCCTAAAAAACATGAGACATCATCACAACCGCCACAAACATATCCTCAGACAATCAGACCGAAACAAAACCATACAACACATGACACAACACGGCTATGAGTAGGATCATGACGTCTTTAAGTTCCTCAGAAGCATTCTCTCTAGCTAAGAAATATTTAGTAGGAGGAGTGAATTCTCCTGTACGAGCGTATTCTTTTGTGGGCGGAACTCCTCCATTTATTGCCAAAGCAAAAGGAGCATACATCTATGATATCGATGCTCATAAATATATAGATTATGTCAACTCTTGGGGGGCATGTATCGTAGGGCATAGCCACCCTGAAGTGGTAAAGGCCGTATCTGAGCAAGCATCTCAAGGACTTTCTTATGGAGCCCCTACCTTACTTGAAGTCAAGCTAGCTCAAAAAATTGCTCAAGAAGTTCCTTCCATGGAACAGATGCGTTTTGTCTGTTCAGGAACAGAAGCCACCATGAGTGCTATCAGGGTGGCACGAGCGTATACAGGACATCATCATATCCTAAAATTCCATGGTCATTATCATGGTCATAGCGATGCATTGCTGACAGCTAGTGGCTCTGGTGTCATCACTCAAGGCTTGCCAGGTTCAGCAGGTGTACCCCCAGCCAGTGTCGCCTCAACGTTAGTGATTCCTTTTAACTGTCCTGCAAGCCTTGAAAAAGTTTTTGCTGAACACGGTAAACACTTAGCATGTGTTATATGTGAACTTGTGGTGGGTAATTCAGGCTTTATTCTTCCTCAACAAGATTTTTTAGACACTCTCAAAAATCTTGTCAAACGTTATAAGGTGTTAGTTATTGCTGATGAGGTCATGAGTGGTTTTCGTGTGGGTATGGGAGGAGCTCAAAAAGAGTATGATATACAACCTGATATGACCGTGTTAGGAAAAGTGATCGGAGGAGGGCTACCCATAGGAGCGTATGGTGGGCGCGCTCAGATCATGTCTCTTGTGGCACCCCAAGGAGACGTATATCAAGCTGGTACTCTTGCAGGCAATCCACTGGCCATGGCCAGTGGACTCGCAACCATGAACATTTTGTCTCAAGAAGGTGCTTTTGAACAACTACACACACGTACAACACAATTGTGCAAAGGTTTGCTAGAGTGTGCTCAACGTCATGGCATAGATTTAGTCAGTGCCAACCTAGGAGGTATGTTTGGCTTTGCTTTTAGTGCCAAAACCATCAAGAATATCTCTACTCTCAATGCATTGGACCATAACATCTTTAAAACATTTTTTCATTGTATGTTACGTTTAGGTATCTATCTTCCTCCCTCTCCTTATGAAGCATGTTTTATCTCTTTAGCTCATAGTCAAGAAGATGTAGAGCATACACTGGCTCAAGCAGATAAAGCTATGGCTGAGTTAAAAGATTCTCTTAAACCATAAAAAAGATGATTTTATGATCACCTCTCAAGAGACTTTAACCAAAGCTCGCATAGGATGGGCTTATTATGTGAATGTTTTTCCTGTAATATCTCTTTTAAGCAATAACCTTAAAGATCATGATGTGGAGCTCATTAGACATTATCCCAAACATATCAACACGCAATTTCGTAAAGGTGAGCTTGATATAGCCCTATGCTCCACTGTAACCTTATTGCATCATCCTCACTCGTTTATATGCTCTCATTGGGGAGTATGTTCTCATGGTGCTGTAAAAAGTGTCTATCTTGCATCACAGCAACCTAACCCTAAACTACAAGCTCACATCAAAGACGCTCAAAGAAAGCTAGCCCATCTTTGGCGATCACAACGCTACTCATCACTTTTTTCTGACCAATGGACCTCACTCGAGCATTTTCGCAAGCTCGCTGGAGTGGGTGATTTCCCTGCTCCTTCACTGGATTTAGGCCATACCTCTGAAGCCAGTGCCGCTTTGGCTTTGATATTTTATAAGCTATGGTTTGGTAGCAGCATGCCACATAATCTAGATGAAGCTCATAGATCACCCCTCAAACTCTATATTGGTGATGAAGCCTTGTTTCATCACCATGATTTTGGTTTTAAAGTTGATATATCTTCTACTTGGAGTGAACTCACAGGGCTGCCATTTGTTTTTGCTGCATGGCTCGCATCTTCTCAAGATACAACACGAACTCCCTCATGGAATGTATTGACAGACTGTATTGATAAGGCAAATCACCAAGCGAAAGAAGTACTACTTCACTCCCCCGAGTATTTTTGGAATAAGCTGAAGTCTTCTCCTTATGGAGACACATATGCTTCTATCTCAAAAGAAACCATGCTGGAGTATTGGCAAACATCTATACACTACAGTATAGGTGCTGAAGAAAAACAAGCCATCAAGCTCTATCTATCACTAGCCTCAGAAGTACTGCCCTCACCACATCCTACTCTTTAAACATGTCCCTTCTTTTTTCTATTCTGACTTCTTAAACTCTTCACTAAGACTTTGAGAAAGCCAAGGAATAGACATAGACAAGGATAAACAAGGATAATACATGCTCACAGAGATATTTACTCAAAGCCAAATCTATATGGCAGGCGCTCTACGTTATGGTCCGGTATGGCTATTTGTATGTATTGTCTTTTTACTGGATATGCGCTACATCTCAGCCATCCAAAGAAACATCGAAGCACTACTCGCAGCAGCTCGGCTTTTTTTGACAGAAAGAGGACATATTGATCAATACACTGAAAGCTTAGCTACGCATAATGATACAACGACTTTATCTCATAGCTCTGTTTTTGATATGCGCTCTCTTTCCGGAGAGTTAGCCAAATGGATAGATAAGGATTATTTTTTCCAAATCTTTTGTTCTGGTAAGAATTTTCAAAATATTTTTGTGCTGCATCTTCAAGAATACATAGTGATTTTAGAGTGGCTTCTCAGTGGATACAGCTTTATAAAACAAGCACTCAAATCTTTTTGTCTCATCGGCTGTGTGTTGTGTTATCTGTCTTTGCAGTTTGGAGCTCATCATTATGATTTCACCACAATGATGATAGGTTTTGTTGTGGTGCATATGATCTATTTTTGTGTAGCTAGAGCGCGATTATTAAGATGTTTGATTAAAGACATCACTGGCCATAACATTCCTCATAAAGAACCTAGACCATACTCATATGGAAACACACCTGGAAACACGTTGCTTTGGAAGTATGGAGCTGATCTGGTTTTATGGCTATATAGAGTGGTATTTCATCGAGGCTTTTTACAGGTACTACTCAAAGAATACTGGATAGTGAAGTCTCAACACAATGCCATAGCATCACCACAAACTTCCTCTCAGATTTTTGCACTCTCAAGTAGACGCTTTATACGAGAAGATAAGCTTAGACAAGATTTTTCACTTTTTCAGATTCTTCAAGGACTCTGTATAGTGACACTGTTTTTAATAGATAATTACCATCGTTTAGCTTTGAATTATTTTTCGTAACAGTGATAGCTAGACTCCATAACACGTGCCTCATAGCTTTAAGAAGGGTTCAGTATAGTAATGCCTTCTTAAAAAGCACCTGCCATTAGCCAGTAACCATAAAGCAAACATAAAAGATCTATCTTACCATGTCATAATCTGTAATTTGACTTGACTGTTATTCAAAGCAAAGATAATGTCAGGCTGGTGATCTCCTTTAGGAGACATCTGGATGCAAATTCTTAGTAACCATCTCTAGCACATGCGGCACTTCCCCAAAAAGCAGAGTGACCTAACAAGAGAACCAGCATCAGCGCTTCTGTAACTGAAATATCCTGAGATAAAGATAGATCATTATGGAGTTGATCTTTTAAGTAAAATGGATTATAGAATAAAACAAACTCACAAAACGCACAGAGAGCAAACCAACGCACACAATGAATAACTTAACACATACTTTAACAACACTCTTTATAAACACATTACGCACAAGCATGTTAAAAGATTCGTACAAGCTAACGCATAAACCAAAACCCACTAACTGACAGGCCACTACTTGATGACAACAAAAATAATTGTATATGTCCCTTTCAATATAAAAAAAAATATGTAATATAACTTGTAAAGCTCAACACTAACAGACTAACACCGTGACAACAATAGACAAAACCATAGACAAAACAATAGACAAAACAAAGAACAGAAAACCACACATTTAACCTGCATTTTTTAACATAGCTTAATTTAATATGGATATAATTCAACATAGGATGTTCCCATAACCGTTTTAAACATAAGTTTATATAGGCACAATAAGGATAACAATAAGGATAGCAATAATGATAATAAGTAAGTACCACTCACACTATTATGCGTTTTTTACAAGATGTGTTTATGATTTTTTTCAAGTAGATATTCGTACTTTATACAATATATAAAAAAGGATTTTATATGTTCATTTGGAAAATTACCGCACCGATGCTTATGAGTTATTTAAGAATGTTTTCAAGGTCGCATCTTTGGTTAGCTGTGATATGTAGTATTTCGTTAGGGCAAGTGTCCTGTACTGCAGACAAGACAACTTCTTCCAAATCTGAGGGAGTAGCTACAAACGACGATACAAGTGAAGGCTATCAAAACCTACAAGATAACGCACAAAATAAGCAACCTGATGAATCCGTTCCTGAACTTTACTCAGAGTCACCTGCTACACCTGCTACAAAAAAAGACGCCACTGCAGAAAAGTACAAGGTTAACACATCTACACAATCTGAGACCAATGTAAGTCTTTCTGAAAATGAGCCTGATGAAAACTCTCAAGATAAGACTTCGCAAAATAAGCAGCCCATATCACAAAAAGACAACACTTCTTCCATTAACGAAGAAACGGCTACACAAGAAACCATACCTGATCACCAAAAACACAATAACGTTTTAGCAGAAGTTCTGGCCATGGATCAGCCAGATAAAGACAGTCCCTTTTTTGATCTGTTTACAGATGTACAAGATTTGCAGCTAAAAAAGGGAAATATAGTTATTGAAAAGCATGCTCGTTACCCCTGCGAACTTTTGCATTGGGTATTCAAAATAAGCATGTCCACTCATGTGAATCATCGATCTTCACGAGACTTTTCATTAGATTTTGTCAAAAAATCTCTGAAGCATTATATGGAATATTTGGACCAAGAAAAAATCTATTTTTCAAAAAAAGATGAAGATTTTATCATGAATCATCTTGCCCATAGTTTGAAATCAGAATTAGTCGAAAACTCATGCCATAGCATCGAGCTTGTAGCTGAAATATATATGAAAAGATTTATTGATAGACTGCCTATGGTATATAAAAATTTAGTTACGAATCATGACTTTTCTAAAAAAGAATACCTCTTTAGACCAGAGAAAAGAGATTATGTTGATTCTTTTGACGCCTTATCAGATCGTGTTCGTAAAATCATAAAATTTAGGTACAAAGTAAAGAAGGTGAGATATCCAAAAGAGAATTTTGCTGATCATGCTAATAAAGTAGCACTCCCTTTCCATCTAGCTGCTCAAAAAGTGAAGACATTCTCAACCTTTCAAACTTACGATGCCTATTTAACCACATTATCTTATTTGTTCGATTCTCATACAAATTTTTTAAATCATGAAAAACAACCTGGCTTCTTAGGTGGATTAACTGATACGGGCTTAGTTGGCATAGGTGTTCGTCTGAACATCACAGAAGATGAGTTGATTATTACAGATGTAATATCTGGTGGTAGTGCCAGAAGAGATGGAACCATTCAGCCTGAAGATATCATTTTAGGTGTTCGTCAAGACGGAGCTGATGAGCAATGGGAATATACAAAAGATACCTCTTTTGATTACATAATGTCTCGAATAAGAGGAGAAATAGACACCACTGTTCACGTGAAAGTGAAACGCTTGCTTTCAGATCTTGACACAAGTACAGAAGATGAAAATGAAACAAAGGACGTCACAGATTCTTCTGAAAATACCAAAACAGAGAAAAGTTTTGAGATCATTGATGTGACTTTGGTAAGAGATCACATTAAGCCAGAAAATATTCTTAATCTTCCTTTTCACCATGTTCCTGTAGAAACAACACTTAGAGAAAAACCAGTAAAAGTAGGCTATCTTGTTTTTGAACAGTTTTATAATAACAGCATTCGAAACACAGGTGTTGCTGACGATATCAGTGCTGCTGTAAAAAACATGATAGATGATGGGGTAGAAAGCCTTGTCATCGACTTAAGAAACAACGGAGGAGGGTTATTAGGAAGTGCTTTGTGGGTCATATCATTGTTTATGGATGCACCTGTAGGTGTTTACGAACGTGGTCGTAATTTTACAAATCACAGAAAGGACTCACATCCTACATTCCCCTCATTTACTCAATCCATCTTTCACGGAACAGATCCGAATAGGCGCAGTGTAATCAATGTATACCCTTTTACAGACATACACCCCTCAACTTTTCCTAAAATTCGGGATCAGATGTATTTTTATGATTTACCTATTGTCGTCATGGTAGAAGGAGGAACAGCCAGTGCAGCTGAAATACTTGCTCAGGCCATTAAGGTAAATGGACGCGGCATTATTGTAGGTGATAAACACACATCAGGTAAAGGATCTGTGCAAAGAGTATTGCGTCTTCCTTATCAAAAATTTCAACTAGACGGCGAGCCCATTGGCTCAGCGGTTAAAGTTACTGTAGCTCAATTTTTCGGAGCTGATGGCAAATCCATTCAAGATGTTGGAGTGGAATCAGATATACTTTTACCTTCTCCTGGTTTCTTTGGTCATGTTTTTGCTAAAGAAGATAAGCATTCCATTCCATATTCTGAATTGGACCCCAAGTATGCTCAAAACTTAACCTTGGATTTTCGCAATCCTAACATAGTTTCTGCATTACGTGATCTATCTACATCTCGTCGATTACCAGATTCTTTATATGGCAAGATGATAGATTGGTTCTTAAAATCAGAACACCAACAGATGCTAGAAGACATGGAATTTAAAACTATGGAAAAAGTAGCTCTCTATTTTGAAACGAACGACTTAAAAGAAGAAATAACTGAAGCAGATAACTTTATGAAAAAGTTAAACACTTTAGCAAAAGAATATAGACTGCTTACATACGATTTTGAAGATACTTTATATGAAGGTGATCGTACGGAATTATTCTATTCCATGATGGAAAAAGACTATGCTCTAAAAGAAGCTGTACATATTGCTGCAGATTATTTTGTACTGTGTAGAGGTGATCAGCCTGAATTAAATGAATTTGATGAGTCATTATATAATCCAAGCCAAGGATGCTTTAATAGTCATGAACAAGAAAACGAATTTTAGTCGTAAGTAGTCGTGAGTATAATAAACAACAAACCAAATAACAGAGTTATGAGTACATTTATGGGAGCTATAATGCAAAATTGGATAATAGGTATAGTCTGTGGTTTACTTCTTATAACTGGATGTAGTAACAATACCAGCAGTAACAGCAGTGACAACACTAATAAAAAAACATCGCAAACGCTATCAACAAAAAGCACAGACCAAACAAGCAAAACAGAAAGTAAAGTAACACCCAATAGTGCCAATGATTCTAGGTTTGTTTCTGACAATGCTACCCAAGAAGAAGAGCTTCTCCTAGGTCAATCTGTTTCAAAAGATAATTCTATTCAAGTTCAAGATAGCAAGCAGAATGAAAACAGCGACACAGTAACTGTTGACAATGGCTTTGATTCGATCCCTTCTGTATCAGCCAAATTTACAACCATGAGCCCTTTGGCTAGGATAGAATTATCTTGCCAAGAGATGAAAGAAACTATTGATATCATACGCCTTAAATCCGTTAAAATGATGCCATCCGATGATTTAACATATCAAGAATTTAATAATCGATTTGTTAAAGAAGTTTTTTATAATTACTTAGGCAAACTTGACAGTGAGAAAATTTACCTGTCACGTGAAGATGTTGATTTCATATTCAGTGAATATCCTCAATTACTTTCCAAACTCGCTGGTGATAACACCTGTGCTGACATCAAAGAAATCAATCAGGCTTTTGCTCACTTTAAAGACATAGCTCTTCAACGACACACAGACTTGAAGTCTGTGCTTTATATGGATCATGATTTTAGTTTAGATGAGAAATTTATTGAAGAAGGCTCATTGCGATCGTTTTCTTTTGAAGAAGAATTGCCAGATCGAATGCGTCGTTTTGTGAAGCTCCGTCTTATTAAGGCACAAAAACGTTTCCCTGACTTGAGTAACTCCGAGTTAAAAGATGTTGTCGCCTCTCAATTGGATACTTTTTTAGATAGCCGATTAAACTTGGAAGAGGGTGAACGAAATATTTTATTCACTAAAGCATTCACCGACTTTCTGGGACATTATGGAAAAATTTATACTCATTATGAGCAGCATCTCCACGCCAAGCGTTTTGACGGCTATAAATTTGGTCTTGATGTACTGATTTCACAATTGACAGACTCAGGTGATTGGGTTGTTACAGGCACTCCTGACCAAATGAGTGTCAATAACGGCAAACTAGAAGTTGGTGACCATGTACTAGGTATATATGATGATTACAAAGTACATGGTTGGGTGGATGTCAGTTCTCGCAATGCTCATCACATCACACACACACTTTTAGAAGACCTTTTATTAGGTTCAGTGGGCTCTACAGTACGTCTTATGGCAGCTCGTCCATCTGCTAGCAATGGTCTTTTAGGCAATCCTTTTGAAGTCACTTTAACGAGAAATTCTCCTACCCATGATCGCAATAATACCTCACAAAAAACCGTTGTTTCCTTTTATGATGTGGTACCTTCAAAAGTAAATGGTCAAGACGTAAGAGTTGGAACAATATTGATTCCTGAATTTTACGGTAATTTCATACCTCAATCTAAGATACCATACCTTTTCGGTTCTATGGGAACAGAAACTCAAATAGCATATGCACTGAATGCACTAAGTAAAAAAGATGTAGATGTACTCCTTTTGGATTTAAGAAACAACGCTTCTTTGATAACTGACATCCAAGGTGTTATGTCGACATTTCATTCTTTAAATGTATTTTTAGAACATATGCATTTTGGCTATATCAAGAATAGTAGAGACGATGACTTTCCTTTTTATAGAGAAATGATAGATAAACAAAAGATGCCACATGATAAATCATCACCACGGCTGCCCGGAGAAGATGTAGGTGTGGATAAAAAAGAAACTTTTCTCTACCACGAACAAGAAAAACTCCCTAAACTCTCATTGAAAGTATTGCTTTATAGTCAATCTATTCCTAGTTATTACCAACATGTTTTTCAATACTTGTCTCCTAAATACTCACCAACTTCATCTTGGATCGCAGGGCCTGAAAAACTGATAAAACCTCGCCAAATACCTATTGTTGTCTTAACGAGTCATCGAACCCGAGCTTTAGGAGAGTTATTTGCAAATAATTTGCGCGCTCACGGGCGTGCTATTGTAGTGGGTGGTGAAAGAACTTATGGTGACGCTACATCGCCTGGTATTCAGGTATTGAATTCTGGTGCCTCAATACAATTAGGACTAAGAGAAATTTATGGTGCGGATAATAAATCCATTCAAGGATTAGGCATTGACTCTGATGTAGTGATCCCTTGGCCTGAGAATGTTAGCACACATCAAAACACTGCTCGAGATTCTTTTGACCCTATTTTACCTGGAACAGACCACAGTCTAGATTTGGGCTTTCGAGATAGTGAATTACTAAATTCCTTAAAGAGTTTTTCTAAAGAACGCATAAGTGAAAACTCATTCTTTGTGGATACTGCAACTTTGATTGAAAATCTAAAGAAACAGCAATTTTCTAATCCTTTAAGCACTGTGTCTTTGCTCTTAGATAATAATGACTCACAAAACGAAGAACACAAACACCGTATCGTTGATGATTTTGAACTTACTTACCAATACAGTGTTTCCTCTCTTGATAGATACTATAATCATTTCTTAAAAGAGCAGAGAACTCTCGCTGATCAAAAAAGCACCCAAAGGCTACTGTCCATGGATCATGTTTTAAGAGAAGCCATGGCTATTGCATCTGACTATTATGTGTTATGTCGTGTGACACATTCAAAACAAGTCAATGCAGCTTTGGGTGATATCAGTCATTCTGAGCCTAAAAAAGGGTTCAACCCCTTAAAACACCCTAAGGAAAAATTCCAACCACATGCTGAATTAGGTTGTGGTGTGACTTATGTTGAAGACTTAGTAGTAGAAAACGACACCTCATCACAGCAACAAAATGGATCAACATCTTCCGAAGCTGAAGATTCCACTCAAGATGAAGAAGAAAGTGGAAGTGATAATCCACTACCAGATAATTCTTCTACTGACGAAAGCACAGGAACTGACGAAGGCGCAGGAACTGACGAAAGCACAGGAACTGACGAAAGCGCAGGAACTGACGAAAGCACAGGAACTGACGAAGGCACAGGAACTGACGAAGGCGCAGGAACTGACGAAAGCGCAGGAACTGACGAAGGCACAGGAACTGACGAAGGCGCAGGAACTGACGAAAGCACAGGAACTGACGAAGGCACAGGAACTGACGAAGGCACAGGAACTGACGAAGGCACAGGAACTGACGAAGGCACAGGAACTGACGAAGGCGCAGGAACTGACGAAGGCGCAGGAACTGACGAAGGCGCAGGAACTGACGAAGGCACAGGAACTGACGAAGGCACAGGAACTGACGAAGGCACAGGAACTGACGAAGGCACAGGAACTGACGAAGGCACAGGAACTGACGAAGGCACAGGAACTGACGAAGGCACAGGAACTGACGAAGGCAC
>MKWU01000859.1_pt1 | contig 56479 bp, 47 predicted proteins | sample 809101 | NCBI WGS metagenome assembly MKWU01 (sample SAMN05860141, study PRJNA318959) | sponge metagenome | host: Aplysina aerophoba | place: Slovenia: Piran, Adriatic Sea, Gulf of Piran | collected 2013-05-07 | reverse complement strand
TCCGGGCGATGGGAGTGTCGGGATACTCGACGGAGCTGCTGTACTGCTCCGGCGCCACCTTGAGGATGTCGGCAGCCTTGAGGCCGTCCAAACCGGTCTGGCCCAGGGAGTCCATGACGAAGCCGCTGCCGATGGTGGGGGAGTAGAGGCGCGAGAAGCGGTCGATGATCTTTTCCCGTTGCATCTCTTCCTGGATGCTGGTCAGCATGCCGAAGTTTTCCAGGTCATCCACGCACGCGACGGGGACGCCGGAGAGAGCCAGGGCGCGGGGCAGGCTTGGGCCGAAGCTGACCGCAGTTACGACATTTTCCTTGTGGGGGTCGATGTCGCGGGTAACGCGACCCAGCCAGCCCTCGGTGCCCAGCGTGTCGGGCTCGCAGGTGTGCCAGATGTCCATGCTGCGGAAATGGCTGCGCGGGCTGTTGGCATATCCGACGCCGTGGATAATGGCCATGTCGCCAGAGTCCCAGAATCGGCGCAGAGGCGCCAGTTCGGGGTGGAGACCGATGCTATCGTTCAGCTTGAGGATGCGCTCGTCGGGCACGCCAACCACGGGCCGCTTTTCACGGTACAGCGGCTCAGCGTGGGGGATGACGGTGTTCATGTAGTCGTTGCCGCCGCTGAGCTGCAGGACTACGAGAACCGGGTCTTTCTTCGTAGAGGTCATGTTGCTTGCTCCTGTAAGTATCGTTCCGCGTGCGCGGATTCCGAGACGGTGAGCGCGGCGATTGCGTGATGGCTACGCCGCGCTGAGGTCGTCAGGCGTACTGGTAATCGCGCAGCGAAACGATCAGCTGCAGCATTTCGGAGATGCGCTCCTCTGAGGCGTTGACATCGGAGTCCGTAGCCCAGGAAACGGTGCCAGCGGTCTCGGCGTGGGTAACCAATTCCTGCCTGGTGGCATCGTCAACGTCCAGGGGACCCATGAGGTCGAGGCAGTTGTCCACCATAGCCTGCGGGGTGAGGTCGCCCTGGGCCTGCATGCGGCTAATCATGGACCGAATGCCGGGGCGGTTGACGTCGCTGACCATGTCGGCGGTGAAGTTGATGCGGCGCATCAGGGATCCGCTGTTGATCCACTCGACGCCGGTGTGCCAGCCTTCCACGCTGGGCGGGTTGAGCAGGTCCTGCCCCATGTAGGTGGGCTGGCGGGCCATTTCGCCCAAGCCGGGCCCGGGGAAGTCGAAGCCGCCAACGAGCCGCAGGGTTCCTGCAACCACTTCGGCGGGGCTCTTGAGGCGGGCGTAGCGCGCATTCTTGAAGAAGTCGCTGTTGAACAGGACGCGCAGGACGGCAGTCATGTCGCAACCGGAGTCCACGAAGGTGTCGGCCAGCAGATCGATGGCGTCCTCGTCCTTTGGAGGAGTCACCTGCCATGCCGGAACCTGCGCCTCATCCGCCACGAAGAAGTTGTAAAGGTGGCGGGCGACGAAGGTGGCGGTGGCGGGATGTTCACAGACGATGTTGATAATGTCTTCGCCGTTGAAGTTGCCCGACTCGCCGAGGAAAGTCTTCTCGCCGTCGTCGTGGTCTTCCGGCAGGTATTGGAACTGCCAGTCGTGGCGGCCGATAGGCCCGCGCGGGAGCTTGGGCTCGAAGGTCCAGCCGGTGAAGGCGCGGGAGGCTTCGCGAACGTCGACCTCGGTGTAGGTGCCGACGCCCATGCTGAACAGCTCCAGCAGCTCGCGGCCCCAGTTCTCGTTGACTGCGTCGGCGTGGTTTTCGAAGTTGTCCAGCCAGTAGATCATCGCCGGGTTCTTGGCGACTTCCAGCAGCAGGTCTTTGTAATTGCCCATGCCCTTTTCGCGGAACAGGGCGACCATGCGCGTGATCTCGTCGTAGTGGTCAACCTTGGACACACCGGTGGCAAAAATCTGATGCCAGAAAAGCGCCATCTTCTCTTCGAGCGGGCGCTTGGTGGTGACCATGAAGTGGAGCCATTCGGCTGAACCCATGCCCTGGATGGTGCCCGGGCGCCAGGTCCAAGGCTGGAAGCGAACCAGCTCGTAGCGGTCAATGGCCGGTTGGCTTTCGGGGTTGAGCAGTTCCTCGACCGTGGCTTCGTAGCCTCTGGCCGCCCGCTCTTCCAGTTCTTCGCGGGATGCCCCGAAACCGGCACGGCGCATCAGGTGGGCCATCAATGCGATGTCCTGAGATGCCATCTTTTAGCCTCCTATAGAGTACTCGACATTTTGCCGGACATTATCTGCTATGCTTGTTTCACTGTCAACGAAATCTCGCACCCACTCCGGCCATGAAACCCCGCGCCAGCGTCATACAACGCCATCCGCCTCACCAAGCGTACGAGCCGCCATCGTTGGCGCGGATGTTCCTTCTGGCGTTCGCATTGTTTGCGCTCGCTCTCCCCATTGTGGGCCCGCTGGACGACCACCACTTCGCCGAACGGTCCCATGCGCATGCCCATATTTACCTGGATGGCCGGGCTGCAGAACATCAACACCTGCTGGAAAGCAGGGCAGCGCACCGGCACATCAGCGCGACGATGGCAGGCAAGGATGGTAGCGGCTGGACCGGCGCAGGATCGACGGTATATTTGACCGACCCCACCGTCGGCATGCTGTTGGCGGTTTTGAACGCACCCTGGCACAACGCACCGGAGGCGTTGCGTCCGGCGCCACCATCTGGAAAAGAGTCCAATCCGCTGGCCCCATTCGCTGCCATACTCAGGCAACCCGAGGAACAAAGCGTCGCTCCGCCACTGCCGCCTCCGATCTCGTAAATCCTCACGCAACCGTTTTCGATTTAAACGCAACGGAGGATTTTCGTGATGCGACTGAATCACGCAGAACTGCGCCGGCCGGCGTTTTGGCTGGCATTACTACTCGCATTAGTCGTGGTACCGGTGCTGGCCGCCTGCGGAACCGCCGCGCAAGCCGAACCCGAAGCGCCCGCTGCCGACACGGCATCGGCGAGCCCGCCTTCCGGCGAGAGCCACACCGATGACACCCAATCCCATTCCAGCGACGGTGCGGGCGGCACAACCGCGAGCGATGACGCCAGGGTGATAGACCTGGCCATCGCCAACCGCGCCACCACATTGACTCGGGAAGACCTGCGCGTAACGCAGGGCGACACCGTGCGCCTCAAGTTCACAGCGGATGAACATGGGGAAATACACCTGCACGGCTACGACCTGACAGCACAGGTGTCACCGGAACACCCGGGGCAACTGGAATTCAAAGCCGAAAGCGCCGGGGCATTCGGCATCAACTTCCACGTCTTCGCTGCCGGAAAGATGGACGACGATGACCACTCCGGCGAGCACGGGCACGATGGCGCTGCCGCAGAGACGTTCGTCTCGGACGCCCCGGTGAGCGTCTCAATCACGGCTGAGGTCGATGCGCAGGGTTCCGTGGATGTGGCAATAGCCGCTGAGGGCATGCGCTTTGCGCCCGAATTGGTTGATCAAGCGCACGCTGCCGGCGCCGGACATGCCCACATCTATGTGGACGGAGAGAATCTGAGCCGAGTGTTCGAGTCCAGCTATCACATCGAAAGCCTGTCGCCCGGAGATCACGAAATCAGGGTCTCATTGAACACCAACGACCACCGGGAATTGGTGTACAACGGCAGAGTAGCCGAGGACACAATCACCGTAACTGTTCCCGACGTGGGTCAGGGCTCTGCATCGGACGGACACGGCCACGGTGGGCACGATACCCACGATGGTCACGATCACGAGGACGAAAGCGAGATCGTGGCGGAAGTTCACCTGGGGAACCTGGAGGTCTACCCGAGGTAAGGGTCCAACCCAGTCAACGAAAAGGGGCGGGTTTGAAACCCGCCCCTACTCATTGGTCGACCCGTTTGCCGGGCTAGCGCTGGTCTATGGGAACGTACTCGCGGTCCATCTGGCCGGTGTAGAGGAGTCGCGGCCGCAGGAGAATGTTGTTCTCGTACTGCTCGATGCACTGGGCGGACCAGCCCGGGACGCGGCCCAGGGCGAAGATCGGTATGAACAGGTCGGACTCGATGCCCAGCAGGTGATAAATCGAGCCAGCGTAGAAGTCCACGTTGACGTAAATCCCGCGGTCACGGTACGGAGCCATGACATCTTCGGACAGGTGGGTGAGGATCTGGAACCAGCGCGGATCGCCACGCTTCTCGCCCAACGCCTGCGAGCGTTCGCGCAGGTGGCGGGCTCGGGGATCCTCCGCCCGGTACACACGATGGCCGAAGCCCATGATGCGCTCTCGGTTATCCAACTTGCGGCGAGCGTATTCCTCGGCGTTTTCCGGATTGCCGATCTCCATCGACATCTTCATGACTTCTTCAGCCGCGCCACCGTGGGCAGGGCCTTTGAGAGTTCCCACGGCTCCTGACACTGCGGCGTGCAGGGTCGAGTTGGTGGACGCGGCAACGCGGGCCGCGAATGAGGATGCGTTGACGCCATGCTCGGCGTGAAGGATGAAGTCCACGTCCATCAGAGCGATGGTTTCTTCGTCCGGCACCTCGTTGAACAGCATGTACAGGAAGTTGCCGGCATGGTTCAGATCGGGGTTGGGAGCGACCGGTTCCAACCCGTTGCGCACCCGATGGTGGGCCGTAACAATGGTGGGCGCCTGGGCGGTGAGCCGCAGGGCTTTGCGAACGTTGGCTTCCCTGGAGTTGTCCTCGGATTCCTCGTCAAAGGCGGCCAGGCCGATCATCGCAGTCTGGAGCACGTCCATGGGATGCGCCGATTTGACGGCGTCGATAACCGTGATGATCTCGTTAGGGATCCGACGGTTGGCGCGCAGGAAACCATCCAACTCGGCCAGCTGGTCGCTATTGGGCAATTCCCCGTAGAGCACGAGGTAAATGATTTCTTCGAAAGTGGACTTTTCGGCCAAATCGTGGATGTCATAGCCACGATAGAGCAGTTTTCCGATCTCGCCGTCGATGAAGCTGGACTCCGTGGTGTCCATGTAAACGTTCATCAAACCGCGATGAATTTCGGGCTGTTCGGCCATCTGTGTCCTCCTTGATCAGGGTCAGCGACCCATTGCCGTCGGCGTTTCCGCTCGAAACGGCGGCGAATTATGCTAGCACCGGGCGCGTAAAAGTGTCAACCAAAACAGGCGCGGGCGACGCTATGGCGCAACGCAAATCCGCAACGGAAAACAGGGTAGCCGGGGCAAGGCAAACCCGATGCCTGGCGGCACCGGTCCGCGGACGATACGCGATTTTGCCTACGTGTGATTTTCAGCCCCACAGCCCCACCATTCCTCTCGCCCGCGCCGCGATTGATACGAGTGATTTACTTGCGCTTGATGACGCGCAGCGCAGCGTTGGCAACGCCGTCGGCGGTGAGGCCGTTCTTGGCCATCAGTTCGTTGGCGGGGCCGGAACTGGTGTAGCCGTGGAGGGCCACCATTTCAATTGGAACGGGATGATTGCGGGCAACCGCTCCGGCTACCACGCTACCCAAACCGCCGTGGACGTAGTGCTCTTCGGCGGTGACGATCGCTCCGGTTTCCCGGGCGGCGGATATAATCGCTGCCTCATCGGCGGGAGCCAGGGTGTGCATGTTGATAACCCGTGCCTGGACGCCCTGCCCAGTGAGGGTTTCGGCGGCGTCCAGGGCCGGGGCCACCAGCGAACCACACGCGATGATGCTAACGTCGGCGCCCTCTCGCATGGTCTCGGCCTTGCCCATCTGGAACCGGTAGCCGTCGGTGTGAACCACGGGGGTCGCGGCGCGGGACAACCGGACATACAGGGGACCGTGCGTGGCCGCAGCGGAGCGGATGACCTGTTCCGTTTCCGGAGCATCCGCCGGCGTAACCACGCTGAACGACGGCAACGAGCACATCAAGGAAAGGTCCTCGATGCTGTGGGCGGACATACCGTCCTCGCCGGTCAAGATGCCAGCGTGGGTGCAGATCAATTTCACGTTCAGCGAAGGCTGAGACACCAGGACCCGCAACTGGTCATAGGGACGGCCGGTACCGAAAACGCTGAAGGTGCTGACGAACGGTATCTTGCCGGCCGCGGCTAATCCGGCAGCCACGCCGACTATGTTCTGCTCTGCGGGCCCGAAGTCGAAGAACCGGTCGGGGTGTTGATCGCGCCACAGATGGACAAAGGTGGAAACGTTGAGATCTCCGCCCAACACTACTATGTCAGGATGCTCCTCCGCCATGGTGAGGAGGGTGCGGCCATAGGTCTCGCGGGTTGCCGCCGACTCACGGTTGGTGGTCATCAGGCCAACTCCTTCAGGGCTGCGTCGTACTCTTCGGCGGTGGGAGCGCGCCCGTGAAAACCCGGATTATTCTCCATGAAACTGACGCCTTTGCCCTTGACGGTATCCGCGATGATTACGGTGGGACCGCCCGTGTTGGAGGCACTGAGGGCGTGGAGAACATCGGCGTGCTCGTGGCCGTCGCAGGATATGACGTTCCAACCAAAATCGCGCCAACGGTCGGCCAGCGGTTCCAGTGTCATGACCTCGTCGGTGAACCGGTCGTTCTGGATACGGTTGCGGTCGATTATCGCGGTCAGGTTATCGGCGCCGTGGTGGGCCGCCGACATCGCGGCCTCCCAGACCTCGCCCTCCTGACACTCGCCATCGCCGAGCAGGGCGAAGACCCGGTAATCACTGCCGTCCATCTTGCCGGCCAACGCGTGGCCGAGGGCAAAGGAAAGCCCCATCCCGAGAGATCCTGAGTTCATTTCGACACCAGGAGTCATCGGGTGCGCGTGGCCCTGGAGCAGGCCGTCGGTTTTACGGTAAGAACCGAGTTCGACGGGATCGAAATATCCCGCCCTGGCCAGGGTTACGTAAAAACCGGGCGAGGCGTGCCCTTTGCTGAGAATGAAACGGTCGCGGCCCGACCATTTGGGGTCAGCAGGGTCATAGCGCATGACGCCAAAGTAGAGCGAAATCAGGATGTCGATTTCCGACAGGGAACCGCCGGTATGCCCGCTGCCGGCATCGAAAATCATTTTGAGAATTTCCCGTCGAGATTCGAGAGCGGTGGCGCGCATCTCCTCGACGGACAACATCGGTTGGGTCACTACAGCCAAAGCGTCACCTGCTATCGACGAGAATAATATTGGGGGCGAAGAAAATTATATTCGCCGCTCTCGCAAGTGTCCATATTAGGTAAGATAGAATGTCGGGCCAAAAGCCGCTACTCTCATGATTGTTGACTTCCACTGCCACATCATGCCGCCGGAATTCGCCGGCCGGCACGACGAATTGTCGAGGCGGGACGCGACCTATGCCTCCCTGTTCCCGGACGGCGCAGGGAGAATCGCAGACGCTGAGACACTACTGAAGGCTATTGATCTGGCCGACATAGATCATGCGGTGGCCATGGGTTTCGGCTGGACCGACCCGGAGATTGCAGCGGCGGCGAACGATTATCTGATCGCCTCAGCGACCACCCATCCTGACCGCATATCCGCGTTCGCGTCGGTGAATCCTGCGTGGGGCGATGCGGCGGTAGCGGAGGCGCAACGGTGTCTGGACGCTGGAGCCGTCGGGATTGGGGAGATACACGCGGATACGCAAGGTATTGATATCTGCGACAAGGATGTCATGCAGCCGCTGATGGACCTGCTGGCTGGCATGGGCTTGCCGATCACAGTGCACGCCTCCGAACCGGTGGGCCACGTTTATCCCGGCAAGGGGCAAACCACTCCCGACAAGCTGCTTCAGTTCGTGTCCCATTTCCCGGAAAACCGGATTGTCCTGGCCCACCTTGGCGGCGGTCTGCCCTTCTACGCCGCGATGCCGGAGGTCGGCAGGGCGCTGTCCAACGTTTGGTATGATACGGCGGCGTTGCCCTACCTCTATGACGCCACAGCCATCGCGGCGAGCGTTACAACCGCCGGGGCCGACAGGGTGTTGTTCGGGACCGATTATCCGCTGCTGGGTCACCGGCGCGTCATGGACGGAGTCAGGGCGGCCGGGCTGGATCCCCACGATGTCGACGCGATCCTCGGGGGCAACGCGTCCGCGCTGCTGTTTGGACCGAAGAATGCCTGAAACGCCGACAGAGACAACGTCGGAAACGCTGCCGGACTACCTGCGGCCCGGGTTGGATATTGTGCTGATCGGGCTGAACCCCTCAGCCTACTCGGTTCGAATGGGGCACTACTTCGCGAATCCGAGAAACCGCTTCTGGGCGGCCCTGTCAGCGTCGGGGTTGGTCGGTCGCGAGGTGGGACCTGAGGACGATGCTACGCTGTTGGAATTGGGGATTGGATTGACGGACCTGGTGAAACGAGCCACGCCGCAAGCCTCGGGCCTGAACGCGGCGGATTATCGGCGGGACGCGCCTCGACTCAAAGCAAGGATCGTGAATGCCAGCCCGACGATAGCCTGCTTTCACGGGCTGACCGCGTACCGCGCATACCTGCGGTACGCGGAGAACACGCCGAACGCGGGGAGCATAGACCTGGGGAGGCAGGATTTTTGCATCGGAAACAGCCGGGTGTTTGTGCTCCCGAATCCGAGTCCGGCCAACGCGCGATATTCGCTGGACGACCTGACCGGCTGGTACCGCAAGTTGGGCGAGTGGCGGGAGGAACTAAAAGGTGGCTGACGGCGACAGCACGCTGAGGACGTTCATCGCGTTGCCCCTGCCGGCTGAATGGACTTCAGTATTGGAGTCTGTAATCGGCGAACTGCGCGGTTCGACGTCCGGCGCTGTGCGTTGGGTGCAGCCCTCGGGGATCCATCTGACGCTCAAGTTCCTGGGGTCCACCGACGCCCGGTTGGTGCCAGACATCCTGACCGGATTGGACAGGTCGCTGCAAGGGGCGCAGGTTCCTGAGCTTTCGCTGTCGGGGTTGGGCATGTTTCCCAACAGCAGAAACCCACGAGTGCTGTGGGCGGGAGTCTCCGGAGATCTGGACACCCTGGAGGATTGGTACGAACGAGTGGAATCGCTGATGGTTGGACTTGGCTGGGCGGCGGAGCGGCGACCATTCCGGCCTCACCTTACGTTGGGCCGAGTGAGAGACCGGGCATCGTCGACCGACCGCGGGCGGATTGCCACCGCGATGTCCCAATGCTCCGTTCCCGCGCTGGGGCCGTGGCGCGCCAATGCGGTGCGGCTTTACCAAAGCGAACTGACGCCGCAGGGCGCGATTTACTCCAACCTGGGTGAGGTTGAGATCTGATGGAAACCACATTGACGAGGGTCATCACGCCGGTCGCGCCGTACGACTTTGAACTCACGGCAGGGCAACCGAACTACTCGCGGGAGCAGGAGTTCAAGACCGAGGAATACGTCGACGGGGCATACCTCCGTTTGCTGGATTTGGGGGACAAGGCGGCACTGGCCGCTGTCGAATCGACGGGTTCAGTGGACGACCCCGAATTGACTGTGGCGCTGACCGGCGACGGTCTGACCGACGATGACGCGGAGCAGGCCAGTAAGCAGATTTCATGGTTGCTAGGATGCGACCAGGACCTGCGGCCGTTTTACGATTCCGTCTCGGAGGACCCTATCCTGCGGGACGTAGTCGGGCAGTTCTACGGGTACCACAACACCAGGACAGCTTCGGTATTCGAAGCGCTGGTGCAGGCGATCATGGGTCAGCAAATCGCGACGGCGGTGGCGCGCATCGTGCGCAACCTGCTGATACAGAACTACGGGGTGCGGGCCACGGTCGGAGATCGCGAGTGGTACGCCTTTCCCAGGCCCGACACGTTGGCGAGAGCGGAGGTGTCGGACCTTCGGCAACTCAAGCTGAGCATGCGCAAATCGGAGTACATCCAGGGCATCGCGCGGGCGGCGTTGGAATCGTCGGACGGTTTCGAGGGGATGCACAACCTCCCAGACGATGAGGTGGTGCAGGGCATGGTTGCGCTGCGGGGCGTCGGGCAATGGACGGCCCAGTGGGTGCTGGTTCGCGCGTTGGCGCGGCCGGACGGGTTCCCGATTGGGGATCTCGCGCTGCGCAGGACGGTGGCGAGCCTCTACTTTGAAGGGGCCGAGATCAACGACGAGGAGTTGCTGGAGTTCTCGCAGAGGTGGTCGCCGTGGCGGTCATACGCCACCGCATACCTGTTTGCGGCGCTGCGAGCCGGCAGGGTGGCGGGTTCCTGAACGCCGGGAGCGCTTAGCGGAGCATCCGCATCAGGCCCTTGGGGTTGCTGGAGAACTGCCGCATCAACCGCTGGGTCTGCTTGAACTGGTTTAGCACGCGGTTGACGTCCGACGGGTTGGTGCCGCTGCCCAACGCGATGCGGCGACGCCGGCTGCCCTTGATGATCTCCGGGTTGGCGCGTTCGTGGAGGGTCATGGACCGGATGATGGCTTCTGTCTTGCGCAGTTCGGACTCGTCCAGTTGCTCCTGCATCTTCTTGGTCTGACGTCCCAGTCCCGGCATCATTTCGAGAACGGACGACAGCCCACCCATCTTTTTCACGCCCTGGATCTGATCGAGGAAATCGTCCAGCGTGAAACTGGCCGTGCGCATCTTGCGCTCGAGTTCACGCGCCTTGTCCTCATCGACCGCCTCCTGGGCGCGTTCGATGAGCGTCATCACGTCGCCCATGGCCAGGATGCGGGATGCCATGCGGTCGGGATGGAACTGTTCGAGGGCGTCGCTGCGCTCGCCGGTGCCGATGTACTTGATAGGCACGCCGGTGACGCGGGTGATGGAAAGCGCGGCGCCGCCACGGGCGTCCCCGTCCATCTTGGAGAGTATCAGGCCGTCGAGGCCGACGCGCTGGTGAAATTCCTGAGCCGCGTTGACCGCGTCCTGGCCGGTCATGGCGTCGACCACCAGGATGGTCTGGTGAGGCGAAACGGCGGCTTTCACATCCTCGAGTTCGGACATCAGGTCGTCGTCGATATGCAGCCGGCCGCCAGTGTCGACGATGGCCCAAGTGTGGGCCAGTTCGGTGGCGCGGCGCACGCCGGCAGCGGCGACCTTGGCCGGCGTTGAGGATTTGGGATCCTCGGAGTAAACCGGGATATCCAGCTGTTTGCCTAGGGTCTCCAACTGGGAGATGGCGGCAGGCCGTCGGAGGTCGGCGGCGATGAGCATGGGGCTGTGGCTCTGCCGTTTCATCTGGAGCGCGAGCTTGGAGGCGGTGGTGGTTTTGCCGGAGCCTTGCAGTCCCACGAGCATGAGCACCGACGGCAACTGGCTGGAGGGTGTGAGCCGGTGATCCCCGGCGCTGAGGACTTCAGTCAACTCTTCATGGACGATCTTGACGACCTGCTGACCGGGCGAAAGGCTCTCGAGGACTGAATTGTCCAGGGACCTCTCCTTCACAGTGGCGACGAAATCACGGGCTACGCGGAAGTTCACGTCGGCTTCCAGCAAGGAACGGCGCACCTGGCTCAGCGCATCGTCGATATCCTTTTCGCTGAGGCGGCCGCGGCCCTGCAGCCGGTTGAATATACCGGTTAGTCGATCAGTAAGGTTGTCAAACATCGCGGGGTTCCTTGCGGGCTGGATTCCCACTTTCTCGGGAATGACGGTCGGAGGCTAGGTATCAAGGTTTGGAGTGGGGATGACGAGTTGAATGACTATTCCCAGCGGAAGGTGCGGTTGGCGATGACGAAGGCTATCACAAACCAGACCGCCATACCCAGAAAGTTCGGCCACTGAGCGATGATCGAGTCACCCTGCACCGTCATGCCGCGAATCGCCTCGACCAGGAACGTGAGCGGGAGATAGTCGGTGGCGACCCGCAGGACGTCAGGCAGGACATCACGGGAGAAGAAAACTCCGGACAGAAACATCATGGGCAACGAAACTATGTTGGCCAGGGGCGCGGCCTGCTGCTCGGTTCGGGCCCAACCGGATACGGCGAAGCCCAGGGCGAGAAACACCGCGCCACCCAAACCCGCGGCCAATAGAACGGCAAAGAAGTTTCCGGCGAATTCGGCCCCGAACAGGAAGACCGCAACTCCGGTCAGGATCAGGGTCTGGACGATAACCACCAACAGGCGGGTGAACACCTGCGACCCGAGCAGGGTGACCGGACTGAGGGGCGTCGCCAGCAGACGGCGGAGAACGCCCTCTCGCTTCATGGTCACGAAGCTGAACGACACGCTGAACAAGCCCAATTGCATGATCGCCATGCCGATGATGCCCGGCATGAGGAAATCGATGTATCCAAGGTCACGGGCTGCCACCGCTTCGCTTTCCAGGGTTACGAGCCGATCCACGCCGCTCAACGCGAAATTCATCTCGTCCACGCCCGAGCGCAGGATGCCCAAGCCGACCTGGGACTCCGCTTGCCGCCCGGCGTGATACAAGGCCTGGATAGTCATCGGCTCCCAAACGGTGTCCTGCCCGGTTGTAACGGGGCCGAAATTCGGGGGCAGTATGACGATCAAGTCCCGCTGGCCGTCGAGGAGGGCAGCGCGTTCTTCCGCATCTTCGCCGATGGTGACGCGGAGAGCTTCGACGCCCTGGGCTTCTTCGATGAACCGAGCGGATGCTTCGTTCTGAGCCAGATCGACTACGCCGAGGTCCACCTTGCCCAATTCGCCGAAATTCAGCAGCCCGAATATGACCATGATGACCAAGGGCAGGAAGAACGTCCAGAACAGGGCCGCGCGGTCTCGCGCCCACATCCTCATGGACATCCAGGTTATGTAAATTGCGGGATGGGAGGCCAACTCAGAACTCTCGCAACGAGCGGCCGGTGAGATCCAGGAAAACGTCCTCAAGCGTCGCTGCCCGCACCTCGTGGTCGCGATGGAACCCGCGACCGATCAGTTCTTCGATCAGTGCATCGGGACTATTCAGCGTGATGATCTTGCCGGAGTCCATCACCGCCACGCGGTCGCAGAGTTCCTCGGCCTCCTCCATGTAATGGGTGGTCAACACGATGGTGCGGCCCTCGGCCTGCCAGCCCGATATGGTCTCCCACATCAAGCGCCTGGCCTGCGGGTCCAGCCCAGTGGTGGGTTCGTCGAGGAATATGACGGTGGGGTCGTTGACCAGGGCGGCGGCGATGGAGAAGCGCTGCTTCTGGCCGCCGGAAAGGGTGCGAAATGACGAGGAGCGCCGGTCCCAAAGGTCAACCGTACGCAACAGGGGTTCGGGATCGACCTTGGCCCGATAGATGCTGCCGAGCATCCTGAGCAACTCGTGGAGTTGCAGGTGCTCGAAAAACGCGCTGCTCTGCAGCTGGACACCGATCAGGTGTTTGACGGCGCGCGGGTCTTTCCCGACGTCGATGCCGGCCACGGTGGCATGACCGCTGTCGGCGGTGCGCATGCCCTCAATGATCTCAACGGTGGTGGTTTTGCCGGAGCCGTTTGGGCCGAGCAGGGCGAATACCTCTCCCTTCTTTACCTGGAAGGACACGCCATCGACGGCTTGAACGTCGCCATAGCGTTTCCGCAAATCCTCCACCACAATGATGGGGTCATCCCCGTCCATCGCCCTGTAATTGTTCGCCGCCACCATCTTGTTCAGACCGACGGAAATTATAACACCGGCCGGGTTCACCGGGGCCCGGATGGTACAATCGCCCGCACCATGATCCCCCTGAGACTGTCGGTCCGGAACTTTCTGTGTTACCGCGACGATGTCCCGCCGCTTGATTTGCAGGGTGTGCACGTCGCCTGCCTCTGTGGAGCGAATGGGCACGGCAAATCGGCCCTGCTGGACGCCATGACGTGGTGCCTTTGGGGGATGGCCCGCACGGGGAGCCGAAACCACAACTCGCTGATCGCCTACGGCGAGTCGGAGTGCCGGGTCGAGCTTGATTTCCAGGCGAAAGCACAGACCTACCGGGCGATCCGGAGGCGGCGGAGCGCCGGCCAGGGACGCACGGAACTCGACCTGTTTGTGCTGGACGACGCCGACCAGCCGAGGCCGATCACCGGAAATACGCTGAACGAGACCAACGGTCGCATCCGGAACCTGGTGGGGATGGACTATGACACGTTCGTGAATTCGGCTTTCCTGCTGCAGGGCCGCTCCGACGAGTTCACACGCAAAACCCCTTCCGAGCGCAAGGAGGTGCTGTCATCCATCCTGGGTCTGGATCTGTATGAGATCTTGCAGGGGGCGGCGCGAGGCAAGCGTTCGGAGTGGCAGGACAGCGTCGCGCGAACGGAAGGCGCGCTCATGCAGACGCGGTCTGCGCTGGAAGAGTTGACCGACCCCACCGACGAACTGGCGAACGTGCAACGACGGTTGCAAGCTCTATCAGGTGAATTGAACGCCGCCACCGCGGAGGCCCAGCAGCGCCGAGACGCACTGGCTGCATTGCGGCGCAAACAAACTGAATTGGCGGCGGCGGAAACTGCGGTCGCCAACCTGCTGCGGAACGTGCAACAGGAGGAAGCCAACCTGTCGGACATCAGGGAGCGCGTGAAAGCCGCACATGCAACAGCGGCACGCGCTGACGAAATCGGCGAAGGCGTGAAACTCCTGCAAGTTGCGCGCAACGAATTGGAGAGGCTGGAATCAGTGCGCCGTGAGCACGCCGCGCTGCAAGACAGGCGGATGACTTTGGTGACCGCGATCAACCGTGAACAGGCTTCGCTGGAATCTGAAGCTGGCGAGTTGGAACGGCGGATCCGGGAAGACCTTGAACCCGCCGCGTTATTGGCGGGAACCGTGGCGAACCAGTTAGATGAACTGACAGCGATCGAAAGCGGGTTGGCGGCAGAACAAGACAGGGTCGACCTCCGCACGGAAGAGTTGGCGAACCTGGCGACGGAGATCGCTGCCCGGAACAGCGACCGGGAGCGGTGTGTAGCCGAGGGCAAGGATCTACGCATCAAGCAACGAGAGATGTCCAACGCGCAAGGGCCGGATGCGCTGTGTCCGTTGTGTCGCAGTCCCATGTCAGAGGACGCCTGCGCGAATATCGCCGAGTGGTACGAGTCGGAGATCGCGGCGAAACTGGGCGAGCACAGTCAGCTCACGAAATTGATTGAGGGTCTCACACGGCAGCGCGATGAATTGTCCGCTGAAACGGAAGGGCAACGCCGCGCCCTGGCGCACAAGCAACGGACGGCTCAACAGGACCGGGGACGTCTTGAGCAACAGCGGCAGCAGAGCGACCACGCACGTGAGTTGCTGACGTCCTTGATGCCACGGTTGGACACCTTGCGACGAGTGTTGGGTACCGGCCAATTCGCGTTGGAGGAACAGCAGGGGTTGCAGGCGGTGGACGCCGAACTATCTAACCTCGAGTACGACGACGGGAAACGAGCGGACGCGTACGAATTGACGCAATCGCTGCAACATTGGGCGGCCGAGAAAGTGGCGCTGGACGCCGCGCTGGCCCGATTGCCGCAGGATGAATTGGACGTTCAGCGCGGGGACGCGCGAGCGCAACAGTTGCGCCAAGACCTGGAGGACGCTGAGCGAAACCTGCAGGCGGACCGGGATGCTTTGACGGATCTGCCCGATGTTGAACAGGCGGCGCAGAAAGCCGAAGCCGTATTGTCCGGGCTGTCACGGGAAAGGGATGAATTGGTGGCGCGCCTGGGACGGCTGCAGGGCGACGCGGAACGGATGGCAACGTACCGGTCGGAAATCGGGCGGCTGGAACGCAGCCACCAAGGGGCCCAGGTTGAGCAGGGTATCTATTCCGAGCTTTTCGGGGCGTTCGGCAGGAGCGGGGTGCCGGCCATGCTGATTGACGCAGCAGTCCCGCACCTGGAGAACGAGACCAACCACCTTTTGGGCCGCATGACCGACAACCGGATGGCCGTCAAGCTGGAGACTCAGCGGGTGAACCAGGGCGGAAACACCACCGAAACCCTGGACATCCTGGTCAGCGACGAGTTGGGTTCCCGCAACTATGAGCTGTTCAGTGGGGGCGAGGCGTTTCGCATCAACCTGGCGTTGAGGATTGCGCTTTCCAAGGTGCTGTCGCAACGCCTGGGCGCCCCGCTGCCGACCCTGTTCATCGACGAGGGGTTTGGCACGCAGGACGTGGCGGGCCGTGAGCGCATCGTCGACGCCATCGCATCCATACAGGACGAATTCGAAAAAATCATCGTCATCACCCACCTGGAAGAATTGAAGGACCTGTTCCCGGCTCGCATCGAAGTGCTGAAAACGGAATCGGGCTCGCAGTTCTGGCTGAGCTAGGCCACCGCAGAAGGAGCGAACACCATGCTGACCGAAGCGCAAAGGGAGTTTCTGTCCCAACATCACAACGGAGCGCTGACCACTTTCCGCAGGAACGGCGCGGCGCAGATGAGCATCGTCACCTGCGGGATTTACGGCGACGGGATCGCGTTCACCACCACGGAGGACCGCGCCAAGCTGCGCAACCTGCGGCGGGACCCGCGCTGCACAATCCTGGTGGGCACCGACGACTGGCGGAATTTTGTGGTGCTGGAGGGCGAGGCCAAACTGGTGGGCGTCGACAACGCCAGCGCGGACGAATACCGGGAAACCCTGCGCAACGTGTTCCGCACCGCGGCGGGCCAGGAGCATCCCAACTGGCCCGAATACGATCAGGCGATGCGCGACGACCGCAGATTCGGCGTGATCGTCACGCCGAGCCACGTTTACGGACGCACGGACTGAAAAGGGGCAACCAGATGGTTGCCCCATGGATTGCTGGACCGGGTCAAGGGATCAGATGATGCCCTCTGCGAGGCGCAGCGCTTCCACGTCGAACGGTATGTCGTCGTAATCGCCGTTCAAGGCGGCCAGCACGCGCTCGCCCGACAACGGGAGTTGCTTGACACGCACGCCGACTGCGTCGTACACCGCGTTGGCGATCGCGGCAGGAGGGCCGAAGCCCGGAGGCTCCGCCACGGCGCGGGCGCCGAAAGGCCCATCTTCGGCAGGGACCTTGATCAGCACGACCTCCGACTCGGGGAGATCGATAGCCAGCGGCATCAGGTAGGACGCGAACGACGGGTTGCGTACCGCGCCCGTGTCGGGATCGAACTGCTGGTCCTCGGTCAGGGCGCGGCCGATGCCCTGGACCACGCCGCCGTCCAACTGGCCCTCGACCGCCATCGGGTTGATGGCTACGCCGACGTCCTGGGCCTGGATGTAGCGGAGGACCTTGACCTGCCCGGTGCCGCGGTCGACTTTGACCTCGGCAGCCTGGGCAGCGAAGACCGGGGTGTACGGCATACTGGATAGCGAGGCTGTGCCGATAATCGGCCCGCCTCGAGAGGTGATGCTGGCCGCGGCCAGTTGGGCGAAGGTCAAACCCTGGGGCTCGTTGTCCATCACGTAAACGCGCCCGTCCTCGCAACCGAGAGCATCTTCCGGGACGCCCAGGCGTTCTGCCGCCAGCGCGATCAGCTTCTGGACGGTTTCTTCGGCGGCGCGCTGCACCGCAGTACCCTGGCTGTACACGACGCGACTTCCGCCCGATTGGCCGGTGTAAGGGGCCATGTCAGTGTCTCGCTTGGCAACCACGACGCTGCCCATTGGTATACCCAGCGCCTCAGCGGCGATGGCGGCCAGCGAGGTATCGCTGCCGGAGATATCCGTCGATCCGGTGAGCAGGCTCACGGTGCCGTCGTCGTTGACGCTGATGGCGGCGGTGGATGGCCCGCTGCCGCTTCGCCACTCGCAAAGGGCCAGACCCAGACCGTGTCCATCCTCCAATTGGCGGGGCCAGTCGATCTTTTCCTTGATGGCCTCGAGGGTCTCGATCAAGCCGTTGGAGGGGACCACCGCGCCGCTGACCGACACGTCACCCTCACGCAGGGCGTTGTGCAGCCGCAGGTCGTAAGCGTCCATGCCAATTTGGTGGGCGATGTGGTCCATGTGGGACTCCACGGCGAAGGTCATGTCCGCCACACCGGAGGCTCGGTAGGAACCGACGTAGATCTTGTTGGTGTACACACCGTAGGAGCGCAGTCGGAAGTTGGGTATGCGGTACGCGCCGATGCCGTGGCCGATGCCGGAGTTGGGACCCGCCCCCAGGTATGCGCCGACGTCGAATATGGTGTACGCCTCGCGGGCAACGATGGTGCCGTCATTCATGACGCCGGAGCGGATGTAGTTGGTCACAGGCAGGCGAGGGCCATTCATGGTGAAGACCTCCTCGCGGGTGTTGACCAACTTGACGGGCCGGCCGGTCCGCATGGCCAACAGGGCGGGAAAGGCCTCAAAGGCGAGCCGTAGCTTCGCGCCGAAACCTCCTCCCAGCTCCATGGGCACCACGCGGATGCGGGACACCGGGATCTCCAGCACGGCAGCCAGGCCGGCGCGGATCTGGTACGGGCCCTGCGTGGAAGCGTATATGACCAGCCGTCCGCTGGGCTCCACGTCGGCCACGCAGGCCATGGGCTCGAGGAATCCCTGGTTGATTCCCTGGGACCGATACACATCCTCCACGACCACGTCGGCGTCGCGGAAGGCCTGCTCGACGTCGCCACGGTCGGCATCCAGAAGGGTGCTGACGTTGTGCCCCAACGTGAAACCGTACCCTTCGTAGCTCTCCAAGTCCGGATGCACGCTGGCTGCGCCTTCTCCCATAGCCGCCAGCGGATTGACCACCGACGGGATGTCCTCGTATTCGACCTTGATCAGATCGATGGCTTCCTGGGCTGTGGCCTCATCGTCTGCAGCGACGGCCGCGACGGGCTCGCCCACGAAGTTCACGACCTCGCGCGGCATGACATACCGGTCGCGAAGGGCGCCGGAGCCGAACCGTATATCTGGAAAATCGGTGCCGGTAATCACGCAACGAACGCCGGGCAGCGCGGCGGCCGCGCTGGTATCAATGCTGACGATGCGGGCGTGGTTTCGAGTACTGGGAAGAAGCTTGCACGCCAGCATTCCCGGCAGATACACGTCGGATGCATAGGTGGCGCGTCCGGTGACCTTTTCGTAGGCATCCACGCGGGGGTGGTTCTGTTCGAGGACTTTGAACTGGGTTGTGGTGGTCATCGGTTGCCTCCGTGTCGGAGTTGGGCTGGTGTGACTCGGGGAATGCGCGTCAGGCGGATGCACGCATTTCGGCGGCGGCTGCCATGATCGCATCGATCACGCGGCTATACCCCGTGCAACGGCAGAGGTTGCCGCCGATGGCGAACCGGACGTCCTCCTCAGTGGGATCGGGGTTGTCCTGCAGGAATCCGGTCGCTGACATGATCAGACCCGGAATGCAGAAACCGCACTGCAGGCCGCCGTGTTCCACAAACGCGCGTTGCACCGGGCTCAGCCCGTCAACGTCTGCCAACCCTTCTATGGTGGTTATCTCAGATCCGTGGGCGCTGTGGGCGAGAACCAGGCATGAGGTGACGGGCTTTCCATCCATCAGCACGGTACAGGCTCCGCAGTCCCCCTCATCGCATCCCTTCTTGGAACCGGTCAGGCTGGCATCGTCCCGCAGGCAATCCAGCAACGAGTAGAAAGGCTCCACCAGGAGCAGGCGGCTTTCGCCGTTTATGTTCAGAGTCAAAGGCTGTTTCATAGTGGGACCTCGTGGCGCATCCTTCGGCAGGCTCAGGATGAGCGGAGATGGTGGCGGTCTTACCAGGCGGTTTGAACGGCGAGGCGTCGGATGTCATCAAACGAGGGCGTATCGCCAGCGGTAGCTACGCCGTGCTGGAGCGTGCGCTCGGTCAGGACCCGCACCATCTCGCGGCGGTAGTCGGCTCCGCTGCGCACATCCGCAATGGGATTGCACGACTGCGAGGCCAGGCGGGCCGCCTCAGCGATGTTGGCCGCGTCGGGGGTTTGAGAGACCAGTCGGCCCTCTGCTCCATAAGCACGGAGGGGTGTGGGCGCAACCGATCCGAGAGCGATGCGGGCGGAGGCGCACGTACCGTCGTCGTTGAGACTGACCACGGAGGCAACACCGACCGCCGAAATGTCCATCGCGCCACGCGGGCTGTGCTTGATGTACAACCCGCCGGTGTTGGGAGCAGGCGGCGGTAACCGGATCTCGGTCAGAATCTCGCCGGCTGCCAGGGCGGTGCGGCCTGGTCCGACGAACAACTCATCCAGGGGTAGCGAACGCTCTCCGGAAGGCCCAATGATGCGGCACTGCGCGTTATAGGCCAGCAAGGCCGGCAGCGTATCGCCGGCTGGCGATGCGTTGCAGATGTTGCCGGCTACGGTGGCGAGGTTTCGGACCTGCACGCCGGCGAACGAGGTGGCGCCGGCAGCCAGCGCCGGGTATCGGCTGCGGACCTCGGTGTTCAACTCGATATCCTGGACGCTCGCCATCGCGCCGATCGACAAGCCATCGTCAGGATTCCAGTTGATGTAGTCCAGTCCCGGGACGTGCTGCATGCAGACCACGGACTCGGGACGCCAAACGCCAGTGCGCCAGCGAACCAAGAAATCGGTGCTGCCGGCAACCAAGCGGGTTTTGTCCCCGTGCTCGGCCAGCATTTGGAGCGCCTCATCCACGGAGTGCGGCTCAAGGTAGTCAAATCGAGCCATCGGGCCCTCCCCTCCCGGCGCTGTTGTTCGTCTGGGAACTGAGTCAGCGGGGTTTCCTGCCGCGCCGGATGCGTCGGATTATAGGGTTGGGCGGTGAACGTGGTCAACGGCGCGCGGGTCGCTATAGCCAAACAGGATCGCCACGTTTGGCCAGAAATTACAAACCGGTCTCGGGAGGACGCCGCCGCCATGCAGCGTCGAAAATAATGCAAGGGGGCGGATCCGAGACCCGCCCCCACGTAAGCGTGTTTGTGCGCCGACTAGCGGCCGTTGCCGTAGGGCTGGATGAGGACGCGCAGTGTGCCGTCGTTCTCCTTGCGTTGCGTCAGGAGTTTGTGGCCGGCCTGCTCCGTCCAGTAAATGACGTCGTATATGTTCAACGCGTCGTGGAGTATGGCCTCGATGAATGAGGTGCGGTCGTACTCCATCTGGCGGCTCAGGGCGGCGATGACGCCGGCGCAGTTTTTGCCGCGCCCGTCGATCACGGTCCATCCGCTTCCGTTCTGGTGGCCGTTGCCGTTGCTGATGCCATTGCCATTGTGGCCGGCGCCCACGGGAGCGCGGACGTCGATCTGGCCGCTCTTGCGCAGATCAAGCTGTTCCTTGAAGTAGGCGACTGCCTCCCACGCGACGGCCCGATCGCGTTCGCCGCTGGAGCAAACCGCCCCGCGGACTCCAACGATGTCGGGATTGATGCGAGCCAGCTCGTCAAGGTTATCCAGCTTCAGGTGGCCGCTGAGCGCGGTGCTCAATCCGGCCGCCTTGGCCTCCATGACCATATCGCGCAGGACGGGCTCGGGCATGAAGTCGAACAGGTTACGCCCGTCCTTGGTCAGCGTGTCGATGAGCAACCCGTCGCACTCGCCGTCTTTGGCGAGCCGCACCATCAGATGCGGATCGAGTCCGCCCTCGAACAGCAGGTTGTCCGCGAACAGGGAGCCGATGAGTTTGGTCTCGGCGTTGCCGATGGCAGCGCGAGATTCGCGCAGAACCTCGACGGCGGTTTCGTAGTCGGCAACCCGGAATCCCACTTTTACGGATGTGGCATCCATCATCGTTGCCGCGTGCACGGCCATGGCGACTGTGCCGGGCTGGTTGGGAACCACGCCGAGCGTAACGCTGACGTGCTTGTGGGGAGGGATGATTTCCCGCACTTCCCGCACCAAGCTGGGATGCGCGGAACCCACCAATGCTTCCTGCAGGTTTTTCAGATCGATGATGTCGGCGCCGCCCCGGTCGGCTTCCAGCGCCTCAGCCTTATCCTGGGCGCTGACCAGCAGCATCATGCCGGACCCACCGAGATCGAGGTGACGGCCGGGCTGGCGGTCTCCGTTGAGCCAAGGCGCATGGGGGCGACCGTGGATGACCTCGCGTTGCGGTTCGCGAGAAGCGGTCGGGCGCGGAATCAGGGGCTCGAGTTCACGCCAAAGTGCGCTCTTTTGCTCGTCGTTGAGATCAGACAACGGCGCGCGGACGCTGCCGCCAGCCATGCCCATCATCTCGCCCCAGGCTTTGCACATCGACACGGGCAGCGCGCCGCCGGTCCTCTTCATGGTGCCGCCCCACCACTTGTCGGACAGCGCTTTGATGTCCTTGAGATGGCGGTTGTAGAAGTCCATGTCAAGATCGCCGGTGGTGGCTTTCTCGATGAACTGGACGTAGTAGTTATGCAACGGGGTGTCGAAACGCCAGTCGGAGGTGTTGGCGAACATCACCTGCTGGTGGAATCCCAACTCCCTGGCCTTGTGGAATATCCACTCGTCCGGGGTGCTGATGATGGCGTCGCGCCCGACCAGCAGGTGGGTCTCTATGGAGATCTGCTGGTTGAAACTCGCTTCCTTGACACCTACCACGTTGGGAATGTCACAGAGGCGCTTGAGGCCCTGGGGACTGATGGTGATGCCGAACTGCGGGGAGTTGTAGAACATCATCGCCAGATCGGTGCTGTCGGCTACCTCGCGTACAAACTCGACGACCTGGTCCTCGGTCTTGGTGACCATGTAGGAGGGCGCGATGATCAGGAGATCAAAGCCCGCCTGCTGCGCGTGGTCAGCCAACGCGATGCTCTCCTTGAGCGAGGTGTCGGTAACATGGGCTCCGATCAACCAGAGGCCCGCCGCTTCATCGGCGACGGTGTCCATGACATGCCGGCGTTCGGCCTCGGTGAGGCTCCAGAATTCACCCATGTTCCAGGTGCAGCCACCACCTCGGACGCCGAGGCTCTGGACATGGCGCACGTTGCTCCGGAGACCTTCCGTATCGACCCGATTATCGGGAGTGAAAGGAGTGACCAGCGTGGTCCACTGCCCCTTGAGGTTTTGCCATGCCCATTCCTGGGCTTCATGCTTGCGGTAACCGGCCATTTCAGTCAGCCTCCTACAGCAGATTCATCCATACATCAATATCGGGACAGGCCGAAGGCATGCCCGATTCACTGGCGATAGTGTAAGCGGGCGGGCGGGACGCCGTCAATAAACGAGCGTGCAGCGGAGCGGTGGAGGCTCAACGTCAACTCGTTTGCGCCGTCGATTTAGCGCATTTTGGCCATCAGGCAGGGGCGGGACTGGCCGGTTGGCAACCTGGGCAGTACCACGTGCTCCGGTTGCGCACCTTGAGGAGTTGAACCTCCGTATCGCATTGCGGACAAAGGAGACCGGGTGCGCGTGGAATAGTCCAGGGCGCCAGCGCGGTTGGCGGGTCAGGCCAGTCGGCATCCCGGGCGGCGGCATAGGCTACGGTGGACCTGGTGAGAGCGTCGACTATTCCGAAACGCAGTCGGGAAAGTTCATCGTGGTTGAGAGTGTTCGCGGCCCGCTCGGGGTGGATGCCCGCGACGAACAACGATTCGTCCGCATACAGGTTTCCCAAGCCAGAGATGACCGATTGCTCGAGCAACAGGGCTTTGACGGGCGCTTTCCGCTTGGCCAAGGCGTCCGCCAGGGCCTCTTCCGTGAACGATGATTCCAGCGGTTCCGGCCCCATCTTCGGCATGGCGTCCGCCGGATCAGCCAACAACCAGAGATGCCCGAACTTGCGGGGGTCGATGAACCGCATCTCGCGGCTGCCGTCCAGTGGGAAGGTGTGCCTGACCATGGGCGGGGGTTCACGGTCGGCGTCGTGGATCCGCAGGCTGCCGGTCATGCCCAGGTGCAGCACCAGGTGCTGTTCGTCGTCCAACGGCGCGACAAGGTACTTGCCCCGTCGCTTGAGATCGACAACGCGGCGGCCCGCGACGCCCTCAATGAACTCACCAACCGAGGGCTCATGCACGGTGCGGGCCCAGGTGATTTCAGGCACGCCCAGTTGACTCCCAACGATCCCAGAGCGGATGAGATATTGACGGGTGTTTTCGACCTCCGGTAATTCCGGCATGCCAGTTAGCCCGAGGCAACCCGCTGCACGCCCAGGGTGACTTCCATACCTTCCACCTTGGCGGTTTCCGCATGGGCTTCGTCGACAGGAAGTTGCGGCAACAGGGATTCGCTCAGCGTCTCCTGCTTGATGTAGTCCCCGTGGGTGGTCATCACACGAGCGACATCGTCTGGCCCCTGATAGTAGGTGACGATGTGGTCGGTGATTTCGAATCGAGCGCCCTTCCTGAGGTTCTGAATGCGGTGGGCGAGTTCACGGGCCAAGCCTTCATCGGCGAGTTCCGGTGTGATGGTGGCGTCCACTGCGACCATGTAGCCGGCCTCAAGTGCGGCCGAATACCCATCGACGGAAACCACTGAATCGCCGTCGTCACCCGCGGCGGATTGCACCTGGGAGTACAGGTCCTGTTCACCACCATCGGCACGGAGGCTCTTGATGTTCAGTTCCTCGAGAATCTGCTCTGCCACCCAATCCAGGTATTTGGCCTCGTCCGGCGTTCGCGTCCGCACCACGACCGACGCCAAAGGTTGGCGCACTTTCAGACCGGCCTTGCTGCGGGCAGCCCTGCCCATGCTGGAAACGCGAATGGCCAGCCGGGTGGCGTCCATGATGGTCTCGTCGATGAGCGACGGATCCGCTACCGGGTAATCCGTCAGGTGCACGCTGTCGGGAGCGTCCGGGTTGAATTTCAGTTCGAGGTTCCGGTACATCTGCTCGGACACGAACGGCGCCAGCGGGGCCATGAGGCGGGCCACAGTGGTCAGACAGGTGTAGAGCGTAGCGTAGGCGCCCATCTTGTCGGCGTCGGCTTCGCTCTTCCAGAACCGGCGGCGGGAACGGCGGACATACCAGTTCGACAGCACGTCGATGAACTCGGCGATGCGCCGGCCTGCGTCGGTTGGATTGTAGTTGTCGAGATGGCCGTCCACCACCTGGACCAACTGGTTCAACTCGGCCAGTACCCAGCGATCGAGTTCCGCCTCAGGTCGCCAGTCGCCGGGAATCTGCGACGGTTCGAATTCGTCAATGTTGGCGTAGTTGGTGAAGAAGGAATACACGTTCCACAGCGTCAACAACACCTGCCGGAGAGTTTGCTGGACCAGGCGGTCCGAGAACCGGCGCGGTTCGCCAGGGTGAGAGGCGGTGAACAGATACCAGCGCAGGGCGTCGGCGCCGTGGGCATCCAGGATTGAATCGGGTTCGACGATGTTGCCCAGGCGCTTGCTCATCTTGCGGCCGCGGCCGTCCAGAATGAGGCCGAGGCAGATGACGTTGCGATACGCGATGTCATCCTGCATCAGCGTGGACAGGGCATGCAGGCTGTAGAACCAGCCGCGCGTCTGGTCAACGGCTTCGCAGATGTAATCGGCCGGCAGGCGACCGTCTTGCTCGATTTCCCGGTTCTCGAAGGGATAGTGCCATTGGGCGAGCGGCATCATTCCCGAGTCAAACCAGCAGTCCATCACCTCGGGGATGCGCCGGAGGGCGCCCGGGCACGAATCGCTGGAACAGGGCCAGGTCACATCGTCAACGTACGGTCGATGGAGGTCCAGATCGTCCAGGTCCTCGCCGGACCGCTCCGCCAGTTCCTTGACGCCGCCGACGCAGTCCATCGCACCGCAGTGGTCGCACTGCCAGATGGGTATCGGTGTTCCCCAGTACCGCTCCCGGGAGATGGCCCAGTCCACGTTGTTGCGCAGCCATTCCCCGAACCGGCCCTCGCGGATGTGTTCAGGGTACCAATTAATCCGGGAGTTGTTCCCCACCAACTGGTCCTTGACCGCGGTGGTGCGGATATACCAGGAGGTCTTGGCATAATAGAGGAGCGGGGTGTCGCAACGCCAACAGAACGGATACGTGTGCCGGTAGATGCCCTGGTGGTATAGGAGGCCGCGTTCGGTCAGGTCCGCGGCGATTTCTGGGTCGGCGTCCTTGACGAATTTGCCGGCGAATGGATAGCTGCCGGTGATGATTCCCTGGAGATCAACGGGCTGCACGAACGCGAGTTGGTGTTCCCGTCCCAACCCCAGGTCCTCGTCGCCGAACGCCGGCGCGATATGGACGATCCCGCTGCCGTCGTCCATGCTAACGAAGTCGGCAGACACCACGCGAGTAGAATAGCTCTCGGCATCCTCCAACGCGGTTTGCCCGTCAACGCCAGCGACGAATTGACGGATCGGAGCGCCGTACCTGGTGGCGTCATATAGCGGGCGGTAGGAGAGGCCCACCAATTCGCTGCCTTTGACTTCCTGCGCGACCGTGTAGTCGCCGGTCAGGACTTCCAGTAGCGCCGTGGCCAGCGCCATCCTGATGGTTTGCCCGTTGTCGTCGGTTGTTTCCACCACCGAATAGTCGGCGTCAACGCTCACCGCCAGCGCGGTATTGCCGGGCAGCGTCCAGGGAGTGGTGGTCCAGGCGAGGAAGTAGGACGGAATGTCCGGCGTTGCGCCGCCGATCCATTCGTTGGCTTCGAATTTTACGAATACGGACGGATCCGGCGTGTTTTCCCGGTATCCCAGCGCAACCTCGTGAGAGGAAAGGCTCGAGACGCAACGCGGGCAGTGGGGAGCGCCCCTCCGGTCCTGGTACAGCAGACCGCGGTCCCACAGCCTCTTTAGAATCCACCACCCGGTTTCGATGTAGTCGTTTTCGAGCGTGACGTACGGGTCATCCATATCGACCCAGTAGCCGATGCGGTCGGTCATGACCTCCCACTCTTTCACGTACCTGAAAACGCTTTCACGGCAACGTCGGTTGAATTCGGCGATGCCGAATTCCTCGATCTCCCGCTTGGTGGAGATGCCCAATTCCTGCTCTATCTGGAGTTCGACGGGCAACCCGTGGGTATCCCAGCCGCCCTTGCGGATGACGCGGCAGCCTTTCATGGTTCGATAGCGGGATATGACGTCCTTAAAGACGCGGGCGAGGACGTGGTGAATGCCGGGGCTCCCGTTGGCGGTGGGGGGCCCCTCGTACATCATGAAGAGCGGAGCGTCGGGCCGTTCTTCGGAGGAGCGACGGAACACGTCCCGTTCCTTCCAGTAGTCGAGTACCTCCGCGTCCAGATCGGGAAAATTGACCCGGCTGGTAACCACGTCAAACATAGCCGGCATACTTGATTTACCTCTTGCGCCGATCGGCTAGCGGGGCCCGGTCGGCGGATTTGTGTCACTATAAAAGAGGATTATAGCGCACGCGCCGTTTTCGTTGGACGGCGGGAAATCGATCGCCGACGGCGTCACTGCCAGAAGGCGTGAAAATGATGGAGCGGCCCGTGCCCCTGTCCGATCGGGTACGCCGACCGGATGGCAGCGGTCACATAGTCCTTGGCTTGTTGCACCGCGGAGGGCACATCCAACCCACGTGCCAGACCAGCCGCAATGGCGGAGGCGAAAGTGCATCCGGTTCCGTGGGTGTTGGTGGACGGAATTCGCTCGGTGGTGAATTCCAGAAAGCTTTCGCCATCGTAGAGGGTATCGGTTGGCGGGCCATCGCGGTGCCCACCTTTAATAACCACCGATCGTGCTCCCATACCGAAAATTGCCTCGGCTGCGCGACGCACCTCGGAATCCGAATCAATGGACAGGCCGGTCAGATCCTCGGCCTCAGGGATGTTGGGGGTGACCACCCTCGCCAGCGGAATCAGATCGCTGCAGATCGTCGAGATGGCCTCCTCCCTGAGCAACCGGTCCCCGCTCTTGGCCACCATCACCGGGTCCACCACAAGGTTGTCGATCCCGTGACGGCGCACTGCGTCGGACACCGTCGCGACAATGGCAGCGGAGGACAACATCCCCGTTTTCACCGCGTCGGCTCCGATATCCGTCATCACAGCATCAATCTGAGCGGAGATCACCTCAGTGGGAACCTCGTGAACGGCGGACACTCCCACCGTATTCTGGGCGGTGATTGCGGTCAGAGTAGAGGTACCGAACACTCCCAACGCCGAAAAGGTTTTCAGGTCAGCCTGGATGCCAGCGCCCCCTCCAGAGTCTGACCCGGCAATTGTCATCGCGGTCGGCGGTTTCGACAAAGTCATGGCATATACCAATCGGCGGACAAAGCGCCGATCTAATCGGGCTCGTCCGGGATACGCCAATCGTCGGGTTCGGGCGTTTCGTCGGGTCCGGCCGGCAAGTTCATCGCCACCGCCGCGTCACGCAGAAGGCTGAGGTGCTCTTCATCGGAGAGGACGCCAATCGGCAGCGCCGGCAAGGTTTCTATGTTCAGGCCCGCCTGATTGGCAAGGTCCAACGATAGGCGCACAACGGATTGATTGTCAGCAGCTTCGGTTATTATGACGAAATCATAGCGGCCCAACACGGCGTATTGGGTTAAAACTTTGCTGGACATGGTTTCCACCGAGGTGGCGGCTTCACCCAGCAGGTTTGGGTTCTCCTGGGCCATGCTGCGGCCGCGCTCGGTGAAATTGGCAAGCATCACGTACAAAGGCATTATCGGCACCATATAGATGATTGGGGGCAAACGGGGATAAGTATAGCATCAGGCGATTTCGCCGCGCCCGTGGAGCCCTGCGGAATCGCGCTCCCTTTCCGGCGGTGGGAAGGACGACGTTCTCGTACCACGGGGCGCAGTTGGCAGGTTTCCGGGTAGGACGACCTGACTCGTCAAATGACATTCCCAAAAACACCGTGCTATGATCCCGCCGTTAATTGGAACAACCAGCGACCCGAACGAACCATTTGGAGGTACCCCATGGACATCGGATTGAATATGTCGATATCCACCAACTCCATCGACGTAGCAGACATCGCGGCCAAAGCAGAAGCGCTCGGGTTCGAGTCAATTTGGCTGCCGGAGCATCCGGTTATGCCGGTGAATCCGGCGTCCAAGTATCCCGGTTCGCCTGATGGCTCGATACCGGATTACATGAGCGACATGGCCGATCCGTACATTGGCTTAGCGCGGGCGTCGGCGGTCACCAACACGATAAAACTGGGCACTGGCATTACCTTGATACCGGAGCGCAACCCGCTGGTATTGGCGGGTGCCATCGCCTCTCTGGACCGTTTCTCTGGAGGGCGTTTTCTGCTGGGGATAGGAACCGGGTGGCTGCGAGAAGAGACGGAGGTAATGGGCGGCGACTTCGACCATCGTTGGACACAGGCCCGGGAATCCATCGAGGTGATGCGCGCTCTTTGGACTCAGGACACTGCGGAATATCACGGCCGCTACTATGACTTCCCGCCGGTGCAGTGCAATCCCAAACCAACCCAGGCCGGCGGTCCCCCGGTAATTCTCGGCGGGAACGCGCGTAACGTATTCCGGCGAGTGGCCCGCTGGGGTGATGGTTGGATGCCAACCGCATCGAGCCCTGAGCAAATCGCCGCGGGTCGCGCCGCTATAGATGAATTGGCCGAAGCATCGGGCAGGGATCCAGCGAGCATCGGCATCACGGTTTTTGGACAACCCGCCGACCGCGACCTCATCGGTCGTTTCGAAAATGCCGGCGCCAATCGTGTCATCGTTCGCTTGGGGGACACGACAAGCGTGCAAGCGATGGAAGAAATGGAAAAAATCGCCGAAGCGGTATTGTGAGCCCCAACCTCAAACATCGTTGCGAAAATCGGCATTACGAAATTCATAGCATATCAGGATATTGGAGATAAATACGCTCTTGGACACGCTTGATTAACACCATAACGCACCAATAGTTCAAAGGGGCTACGAATTGCGTAGCCCCTTTAGATTTAATTGCGCGGATTCACCGGATTAGTATCACATCTCGCAATATATCAAGGCTCAGGATATTATACATTCGAAAGTATGATGTTAATTTATTGTTAAATCGCAAGATATTTTTCACGGATTACGCCTAATCCGTTGACTATTAACGTCTAACAACCAAAGTATGCTCTGATTTTGGTGATTATTCGTAATCACCCTCTGGCCATTTTCGTTTGACTGAGGCCTTGCGGATTGCCTATATTGCGCGGGCGTGGCGTTGATGGCGGTCTCAGCCGTCGGGCCATGCATGAACCGAAAATCTACACTAATATCATTTGGAGGGCCGCCATGGCGTATAGACGATTTTTGCGATATCCGGTGGTAATGCTGGCGATAGCGTTGGCAACTACTGCGGTCATCGTGGGATGCGGAGGCGCTGCTGAAGAAACGGCGCCGGCGACAGCTGCACCCGCGTCAGAACAGCAGCAAGCTCAGCCGGCCGAGGCGACCCAGGCGCCGGCGGAGGTGAGAGCCACCAACACTCCGGTTCCCCAAGATGCAACGTTGGCACCCACGCCCACGCAGCGGGCTTCCGTGTTGCAGGCCACTCCGCGGCCGACAATCGCGCCTCAAACTGAAGGCGAGTTGGTAACCAACCGGCTGATCGCCGTCCTCGACCCGCCTTCTTTCGAGTCCATGCTGGACTGTGAAGTAACCGGATCAGGGGTGGTCAATTACCGCATGTCCGCCGAGTTCATGGTTGACGCAGGCCGGTTCGACGGGTCCTATGAGCCGATGCTGGCCACAGAGTGGGCCATCACTCCGGACGGCAGGACCTGGAACTTCAAACTGCGTCAAGGAGTACGGTGGCATGACGATTGGGGTGAGTTTACCGCGCGGGACGTAAAACACTCGCTGGCCTACTACACCAACCCAGAATGCCGGGCCTCATACTCGGACTACTTCCGCACCGATCCAGGTGGAGACGTCGAAATAGTCAACGACTACGAGGTCAACATCCACATGAAGAAGCGCCCGGCAGTGGACTTCCTTTATTGGTTCTCCGGCTACCGTGGCGTACCCATCAGCAGCGCAGCCCAGTGGAACCAGGCTTGTCCTGGAGGGGATGCCGATTTTGGCGCCGCTGACAGCGGGGAAGCCCTGAGTTACTGCAAGGCGAGCCGCGACCTGGTGTACTCCAAGTCTGCGCGCACCGGACCTTACGAATTCGTCAGCTTTGAAGAGGGCGTGGGTTGGGAATGGACCCAGGTGGACTACGACCACTGGCGCGTGAATCCCGACTTCGAAGAGATCGAGATCAAGGACGTTCGTGAGCCGGCCACCCGCCTGGCGATCATGCAAGCCAGGGAGGGCCACATAGCGGCCATCAACCGGGCGCTGCTCCAGGACGCCATTGACGACGGCCTCGAGGTGTTCGACAGCTCGGTAACGGCCCAGACCGCCTTCGCCATTTTCGGCGGGATGTATTTCGCGACAGGAGCGAAGGGTGTGGACCCCACGGCCTCCGCAGAGCAGCAGGAACTCGACCGGGAATCCTACAACGTCGTAGCCGCCCGGGACGAGATGATGCCGTGGAATGAGCCCGGCGAGAGCGGCAAGCTGGTTCGCATGGCAATGAACAAGGCCCTGGACCGGGATCAGATTAACGACGCCATATTCAAGGGCGCCGGTGGCCGCCAGTGGGTCGCCACCCTGGTACCCGACTTCCCAGGCGGTTTCAACCCCGATTGGGAGGGCCAATGGGACGAGTTGTACGGGTACGATCCGGAAAGGGCGAAGGATCTGCTGGCGGAAGCCGGATACCCGAACGGGTTCTCCTTCCGCATCCCGGTCTTCCCGCTGAGCGGAGTGCCGGAACAGCCCGACCTGATGGAAGCCATGGCGAAGTTCTGGACCGAGATCGGCCTGGATCCGTCGCTTGACCCCATCGAATTCTCCAACTGGAGGAACGAGTACCGCGGTTTGAACACCGACTGCTGCATCTACCCGTTCCGCGGCCCGGCTGCCCCGATCGACACGCGCGTGCACTTCTACTTCAGCGCGGAGCGTTTCTTCAGGGCATACACCAGCGACGACATCCAGGAAAACAAGAACAAGGCGCTGCGCGCGCTCAACGAAGCCGACGCAACGACAGACTGGCTGAAGGTATCGGATGAGATCTTCTACGAAGTCGGCACCATACCCGGTTGGACGTTGCCCGTCAGCGCAGTGGTTGACCCCGACGTGGTCGCTGAGTACATATTCCTTGGGCCAAACAACGGAAACTACGTGTATCTCGAACACGTGAAGGGCGTGCGCGAATAACGCACCCTAAATCCCAGAGCCAATCCACCCCGGCGCGTCGCATCGTATTGTCGACACGTCGGGGACATTGGCAACTTGAAGGGTCATACGCGCTGTAGGAACGGACATCATGCAACGTTTCATCATTCTGCGGCTGTTACAGGGACTGCTGGCCGTTTTCGTGATCAGTCTCATTGTTTTTTCTCTCTCGCGTGTGGCCGGCGACCCGTTGGCGGCCATCCTGGACGAGGAGTCAGGCAAGGAACAGATTGAGCGAATTCGAGCCCAGTGGGGCCTGGACAAGCCGCTGCACGTGCAGTACTTCACTTATATGAAGCGTCTCCTCACGGGAGATCTGGGCACATCGTTCAAGTGGGACCGCCCAGTGGCCGAGCTGATAGCGGAGCGCCTTCCGGCAACTATACAACTGTCCGCCTTCGCCCTGGTCATAACGGGGATCATCGCATTCCCAATCGGCGTCTTATCAGCGGTCAAAAAGGACTCCTGGTTTGACGCCGGGGGCAAGATGTTCGCCATCCTTGGCCAATCGGCGCCGACCTTCGCTGTTGGCCTCATCCTGATGTGGATCCTTGCCGTGCAATTGGGATGGTTACCCACCTCGGGTAAAGGAGGGTTCAAGCACATGCTGATGCCCGGCTTTGCCCTGGGCTACTACAACGTGGCGGCCATCATGCGCCTGACCCGTTCATCCATGCTCGAAGTGCTGGACACGGAATACGTCAAGCTGGCGCGCATCAAGGGAATCCCAGAGTGGAAAATCGTTTGGAAACACTGTTTCCGGAACGCTCTGATCGGACCGCTGACCTACTTCAGCCTCATATTCGCCGTCCTGATCACCGGTTCAGTCGTGATTGAAACCGTCTTCGCGTGGCCCGGACTTGGCCTGATGGTGATTGAAGCAATCAACTCCAAGGACCACATCACCGTACAGGCCGTGGTAATGCTGTTCGCGCTGCTGTACGTCGCTATCAACATAGTTACCGACGTCACGTACGCGTACGTTGACCCGCGGATCCGATACGGATAAACACCGCCGGAGGGAGAAGAACATGGCTGTGCAAACCACCGCTCCTGGCGGCCAGCCGGGCGAAATCACCGCGCAACCGGCGCGAGGGCTTTCGGTCGCGAACATTTGGGGAGAAATCAGGAGAATCCCGATCATACCCCTGTTTGTGTTGATCGTATTCCTGGTCGTCCCTGCTGTTTTCGCCGACGTACTGGCCCAGCATGATCACACTATCGGCGATCTGGATCGGGTGCTCGAACCGCCGGCCTGGGTCCCAGATCGTGCGACAGAACAGACAATTGTCCAGCGTGCCAGGGATAATAACGCCGAAGTCAGCATCAATAACGCTCGCAGGAACCTCGACAGCGGCGCCGGAACCTTGATAGATACCAACGGCAACGGCCAACCCGACATCGGCGAGACGATGGTTCGCGTTGAACCCGGCGGCAATTGGGAGTATCCCCTGGGCACCGACAAACAGGGCCGCGACGTCCTGAGCCGACTGATGCACGGGGCGCGAATATCCCTGGCCGTGTCGGCCCTTGCCATCCTGTTGGGCGGTGTCCTTGGAACCGGACTGGGCATGCTGGCGGCGTTCAAGGGTGGCTTGACCGACGCTATCCTGATGCGCATTGTGGACATCAAACTGGCGTTCCCGTCAATCCTGCTGGCCCTGACGTTGGTGGTGGCCATCGGGTCGGGCTTCAGCACTGTGGTCATCGTGATCGCCCTGCTGTTGTGGGCTCGCTACGCTCGCGTGGTCCGTGGAGAGGCCCTGACCATCAAGGAACGCGATTTCATCGATCGTGCCCGGGTGGCCGGCGCTTCCAACCTCAGGATCATGGGTCGCCATATATTCCCCAACGTTTTCAACACGGTGATCGTTCTCGCCACACTGGAGGTGGGACACGTGATCATCCTGGAGGCCACGTTGAGCTTCCTCGGCGCGGGTATTCCCAGGCCGCAACCGGCGTGGGGATTGATGGCCGCGGACGGCAGGGAGGTCATCACGAGTTCGTGGTGGATTTTCCTGTTCCCGTGCCTGGCGATCGTATTGACCGTGCTATCCATGAACCTGCTGGGCGACTGGCTCAGGGACCGCCTGGATCCCAAGCTGCGAAACGTCTAGATCCACTGGCACAACAGAACAACTAGCAGCAAACTCCGGAGGACAACAAAGCCGAATCAAGGAAAACTAACGCAGCGCAACTCTTTCAGGAGGGGTGTAATGAGAAGGAAACGCATTTTTCGATGGCCGATCATCTTTACCGCGATGACATTGCTGACAGCGCTGTTTATCGTGGGTTGCGGCGGCGCGGCTGAAGAAGCGGCTCCTAGCCAACCGGCCAGCGCGCCGGCGGCAGCCCAGCAAGAAGCGCCGACAGAAGCCCCGGCTCCCCAACAGCAAGAACAGCCGGCTGCTGCTGCCACGGCGGCTCCTCCACCAGCCACCTCGGCGCCCACGCGACCATCATTCGTCGGCACCACACCGGTGGCCCAACCCGAACCAACCGCGGAAACGACTGCCAGCGCCGGCGAGTTGAAGACCAAAGACCTGGTTTTCCTGTTCTCGCAGCAGACCCGCCAGGGCGTCATGGACTGCGACGTGACCGGAAGCGCCACGAGCCAACACCGGCCGTCCCATGAGTTCCTGATCGACGCCAACCGCTACAACGGCTCCCTGGAGCCTCAACTGGCTACCGACTGGAGCGTGAGCGAGGATGGCAGGACGTGGAATTTCAAACTCCGTGAGGGGGTTAATTTCCACTTTGGTTACGGCGAATTCACTGCCCACGACGTCGTAAACTCGCTCAACTATTACACCAACCCGGTTTGCGGAGCCTCCTACTCGGACTACTTCCGCACCAACCCACAGGCTCTTCCGGAAGTGATCAGCGACCATGAGATCAATATCGTCATGGGCGCTCGGCCGGAGTTGATCTTCGACTACTGGATTTCCGGGTACCGCGGTTTGCCTATGACCAGCAAAGCCCAGTGGGACACCGGCTGCCCCAACGGCTCAGCCGAGTATGAGTCCTTCGCGGAGGTGCCTCACCTGGAAGGGTATTGCTCGGCCGGAGAACCAACGCTGCTGGAAGAAGGTCCGGCGCGCCTGGGACCCTACCAGTTCGCCGAATTTGAGAAAGGCATCGGTTGGGTCTGGGAGCGCGCTCCCGGCGAGCACTACCGAGTTGACCCCGATTGGGACACCATCGAAATCAAGATCATTGAAGAGGCTTCGACACGACTGGCCGCCATGCTGGCGCGTGAAGCACACGTGGCCACCATCGACCGGGCGTTGGTCGGAGAGGCGTTGGACGCCGGACTGGACCTTGCGCCCAGCCAGGTGGTTGCCGTCAACAGCATGATGGTGTTCGGTGGCATGTATTACGCTACCAAGGAAGGGCCGGAGTTCGCTCCTTACTCGGCAGCGTCCTATGACCCTACCGTGCCGTGGGCAGCACCGGGCGACACGGGGAAGATGGTCCGGATGGCGATGAACAAGGCCATTGACCGCGACTCCATCCGCGAGAACATCTTCGACGGACAGGGAGCCGAAGGCCGCGTGGCCGGACTGATCCCCAGCGCCGAGGCATTCGGCGGTGAATACGCCGGGTACAACCCCGAGTGGGAAGAGTCGTGGGAGGAACTGTACGGCTTTGATCCCGAAAGGGCCAAGGAACTCCTCACGGAAGCCGGCTATCCCAACGGGTTCAACGTCCCCATTATCAGCTACACGATGAGCGGACTGCCAGAGATGAAGGACTATGTGGTGGCTATCGCGGCCATGTGGGAAAACATCGGCCTGACCACGGAAATCCGCGAGATGGAATTCTCGCAATGGCGGCAGGAATATCGCGGCGCGACCACCACCTGCTGCATCTACCCCTTCCGGGGATACGCCGAACCGCCACACCCGACGATTCACTTCGCTTACAGTCCCGAACGCTTCATGCGGTTCTACGTCAGCGACACCGTGTGGCAAAACACCTACAACGCCCTGAACTCGCTGAACTTCGAAGAGCAGTTGGGGCATTGGCACGCAGCGACGGACGAATTGTTCTACGAGGTGGCGTCCATTCCATTGCACACGCTTTCGGTTCAGGTGGTAATCGACCCCGAAGTGGTTGAGGAGTACATCTACCTCGGCCCCTACGGCGGACAGTTCACCGACCTGGAGCACATCAAGGGCGTCCGCTACTGATGTGATCGGTTAATCCCAGGAACGTCAATCTGGACAGTCTCAACCTCCGGCGTCGGCTCACTCCGAGCTGACGCCGGAGGAACCGACCTTCACAGGGACAAAGGAACGGACCGGACATGCAGGCATATATATTGAGACGAGTCGCTCAAGGGATCTTGGCGATCTTCGTGATCTGCACGGTAACCTTCGCGTTGGCCCGCGTTTCCGGCGACCCGCTCAACGTTCTTTTGCCGGAAGAGGCCTCGGAAGAGCAGATAGCATTGATCAAGGCGGAATGGGGTCTGGATAAACCCATCCACATGCAATATCTCCAGTACCTTGGCAAATTGTTCCGGGGAGATCTGGGCGAGGCCATTGCGTGGCCAAATTCCACGGCGACTGAATTGATAGTCCAGCGGCTGCCCAACACGGTGAAGTTATCCGCCCTTGCGCTCATCGTCAGCGGCGTGATCGCATTTCCGGTGGGCGTTCTGGTCGCCATCAAGAAAGACACACCGTTTGATTACGTTGGCAAATTGTTCGCCATCCTGGGACAGTCAGCCCCCACCTTCGCGGTCGGGCTGATACTGATGTGGATTTTTGCCGTCCAGTTGAATTTCTTCCCAACTTCGGGAAGCGGAGGGGTTGAATACATTATCCTTCCGGCCCTGGCGTTGGGATATTACAACGTGGCGGCTTTGATGCGCCTGACCCGTTCGTCAATGTTGGAAGTGCTCGACACCGAGTACGTAAAGCTGGCTCGAATCAAGGGGGTACCCGAGTGGAAAGTCGTCTGGAAACACTGTTTCCGCAACGCGTTGATCGTCCCTCTCACCTACTTCGGGCTCATTGGCGCGGTACTAATCACCGGGTCGGTGGTTATCGAGACGGTGTTTGCATGGCCGGGACTGGGCCATCTGGTGATCAAGGCCATCCTGTTCCGAGACTACGTGGTGGTGCAGGCGGTGGTCCTGTTGTTTGCTACCGCGTTCGTCATCATCAACATCATGGTGGACGTGTTGTACGCGTACATAGACCCACGGATACGGTACACATAGATTGGACCGGACACGTTGCGGGCAGCGCGAGTCGTGCGGCAATGAACGAGGTGTGAAATGGCAGCGGTGACTACTAGCCCAGAGGTAACCGGGGTTGAAACGCAACAGCGCGCAGGTCGGATCGCGAAAGGATACCGGGCGGTGCGCGAACTGCCGCTCATACCCCTCATCATACTGATATTCCTGCTGGTTATTCCTGCAATGTTCGCGAACCAACTGGCGCCTCACAACCAGCGCATCGGAGTGCTGGACGACGCGAAGCTGCCGCCTTTCTGGGTATCCGAAAGCTTCGAGTCGCGGACCGTGGTGCAGCGCGCGGACAAGGACAAGCTGGACGTGGAGATTGGCCTGACGAACGCGCGGCGCAAAGTGGACCGCGGGGAGGCCACGATCCTGAGCGGCGGCGAAGACGGCACCGTCGACCCCGGCGATACTCTGAGGTTCCAGGCCAACAAAGGCGGCTCAATGGAGTATCCGTTGGGTACCGATAAACAGGGCCGCGACATACTGAGCCGGATCATGCACGGCGCGCGCATTTCCCTCATGGTTTCCTCTCTTGCCATCCTCCTGGGAGGTGGATTGGGTACCATTCTGGGAATGCTTGCGGCGTACCGGGGCGGCAAAACCGACTCGATAATCATGCGCATCGTCGACATCAAGCTGGCGTTCCCGTCGATCCTGCTGGCTCTCGTGTTGGTGGCAGCTATCGGAGCGGGTTTCACTACGGTGATTGTGGTAATCGCTGTTCTGCTCTGGGCTCGATACGCTCGCGTTGTGCGCGGCGAAGCGCTGTCGATCAAACAGCAGGACTTCATCGACCGGGCCCGCGTTTCCGGAGCATCCAATGTGCGCATAATGATGCGCCACATTTTCCCCAATCTGGTCAATACGGTGGTAGTATTGGCAACCCTGGAGGTAGGCCACGTAATAATCCTGGAATCCACCCTCAGCTTCCTTGGGGCCGGAATACCGGCGCCGACGCCGGCATGGGGAGTCATGGTCGCGGACGGCAGGGATCTGATCACCACAGCCTGGTGGATCTTCCTTTTCCCTTGCCTAGCCATCGTGCTTACGGTACTCTCTATGAACCTGCTGGGCGACTGGCTGAGGGACAAATTGGACCCCAAATTGAGGAATGTTTAAGCCATGACAGCTGTACAGACCGCCACTGATACCATCCTCGAGGTCAGCAACCTCAAAACCTACATCTTCACGCGTGCCGCCACCGTAAAAGCGGTGGACGGGATCTCCTTCAACTTGAAGAAAGGCGAGACCCTGGGCATAGTTGGAGAGTCCGGTTGCGGAAAGACCATGACCGCCCTTTCGCTGTTGAGGCTGGTACCCCGGCCCGCCGGGCGAATCGTGGAAGGCGAGATCGTCCTGAACGGCGAGGATATCCTGCAAAAGAGCGAAGACGAAATGCGGGACGTTCGGGGCCGCCAGATCTCGATGATCCTGCAGGACCCGCAGACCTCGCTGAATCCGGTGTTCACCATCGGCAACCAACTGCGGGAAGCCCTGGGCATAGCTCACAAGGAAAACAAGAGCTCAATGTTGTCCCGGGCGGTCGACGCCCTTCGCAAGGTGAACGTAGCGGCGCCGGAACGGCGGTTGGACGACTATCCGCATCAGATGTCCGGCGGCATGAAACAGCGCGTGGTCGGAGCCATCGCCATGTCCTGTGAGCCGGGCGTCATCATAGCGGACGAGCCTACCACCGCACTGGACGTCACAATCCAGTTGCAGTACCTGCGCCTGTTGAAGGAAATCCAGGCCGAAACCGGCCTGGCCATCATCTTCATCACCCACGACTTCGGCGTGGTGGCGCGGATGTGTGACCGCGTGGCGGTGATGTACGCCGGACGGATCATTGAGCAGGGCGAAGTGCGCGACATCTTCAGCCGTCCTGCCCATCCCTACACCCAGGCCCTGATCAATTCGGTTCCGAAACTTGAACAGAGCGTGGACCGGCTCTACTCAATCGACGGTCAACCGCCCCTGCTTTCCAACCTGCCCGAGGGTTGCCGGTTCGCGCCGCGATGCCCTTACGCCAGCGATCAGTGCTACGAGGAATACCCGTCCTCCTACCAGCTGGCAGATGGCCACCACGCTGACTGCTGGGCATTGGACGCAGATTGGCAGGGTACGCCGATCGAAGAATTCGTCCCGCCGACCGGGACAGCCGGCTGATCCGGTAACTCCGCTATAATCTGACCAATACTTAGGAGGACCGCTCCCCATGGCAGTGGCTACAACCGACGCTCTTCTGGAAGTCCGCAACCTGAAAAAATACTTCCCCGTTACCAAAGGCCTGATCCTGATGAAAACCATTGGGTACGTACAGGCCGTAGACGGCATCTCGTTCTCCATCAAGCAGGGCGAGACCGTGGGATTGGTGGGCGAATCTGGCTGCGGGAAAACCACTACCAGCAAGCTCCTGTTGCGTTTGGAGAATCCTACTGAGGGCGACATCCTGTTGGAAGGGCGGGATATCAATACCTTCAGTGGAGCCGAGCTACAGGACTACCGCACTACCGTACAGGCAGTTTTCCAGGACCCATGGTCATCGTTGAGCCCTCGTATGCGGGTTCGGGATATCGTCTCAGAGCCGTTGGTCGTGAACCGGAACGTTACCACCCAGGAAAAGAACGAGCGGGTGGCTGAGGTCCTCCAACAGGTGGGACTTCACTCCCAACAAGCCACCAACTACCCCCACGAATTCAGCGGCGGACAACGGCAGCGCATCGCGGTTGCTTCAGCCCTCGTGTCGTATCCCAAGCTGATCGTGCTCGATGAGCCAGTGTCCGCGCTGGACGTTTCGATCCGCGCGCAGGTTATGAACCTGTTGAAGGATCTGCAGGAGCAGTACAACGTCAGTTACCTGCTGATCGCCCACAACCTCGCCACCGTGCGGTACATGGCCCACGAGACCGCGGTCATGTATCTGGGCCAGATCGTGGAGTATGCGGAGACCGAGGAGTTGTACAACAACGCTCTCCACCCGTACACGCGGGCGTTGTTCTCAGCAGCGTTGCCATCCCATCCCGACCTGATCCGCGAAGACATCGTTCTCCAGGGTGAGGTGCCCTCGCCCATCAACCCGCCGACCGGTTGCCGGTTCCATCCGCGCTGCCCCTTCGCCATGCCACAATGCTCCGAAGAGGTGCCCGTGGAGAAAGAGGTATCGCCGGGGCACCGGGTTTCGTGCCATCTGTACTGACGAACCATAACGAGCCCACGAAAAACGCTCCTGGGGTATCCCAGGAGCGTTTTCTTTTATTGACGGGCCAGTCGCTGGTTTCAGCGCCGCTGGATTTTACTTTACACCGTAGATGGTCCCATCCTCAGTGCGCACTATCAAAAATTCGTTGCTCTGCACGGGTGGGATTTTGATGGCCGAACTGACCGTGATCTTCCAGTCCAATGACCCGTCATGCCGGTTCAAAGAGTAAAGGTTCCCGGACCCATCGCCAAATATCAACTTGTCTTTGACAACGATCGGTGAGGCGAAAATCGCGTTATCCGCATCGAACGTCCAACGCCGTGTGCCATCCAAAGCATTCAGCGCGTACATGGTGTTGTCGTAGGCGCCCGCGTACAGCGTGCTGCCGTCTTCGTCCTCCACCAGGGCCGGTGAACTGTAGATTCCCTGGAGCGGGTTTTCGGGTGAAAAGCGCCACAGCCCTCCCTGTTGGCCGGGCGGACGCGGCACTCCCGGCACCTGCCACAGCCACATTTGGGCCCAGATCTTTTTGAATTGATAGAGGCCCGGGACTTCGCGTTCCTCTCCGCTCACCGCATACAGTTGTCCGCTGGACGGGAAGTAGGCCCGTGTTCCGTCTGACGATATGACCGGTGGTCCAGCGATTGTTTTCAGAGTGCGGTAACGGAACCACTCCTGGCCAGTCCTTGCCGAAAGAATATAGAAGACACCCTTATCGTCGCCAACAAAGAGCTTTCCATCATGTATGGCCACCTCCGCGCTGGCGTCGCTGTCCAGACGGGTCTGCCAGATCAAAGAGCCGTTGTATGCGTCCAACCCGTACAACCAGCCTTTTCCGGAACTGATATAAAGCAGGCCGTCGGAGATGACAGGAGACGCCTCTATCGTGTCTTCCGCAGGGAAACTCCACCACGCATCCCCAGTCAACGCGTCCCAGGCATTGACCGTATGATCGGTGCTCCCGAAGAACAGGTACGAATCGACCACTGCGGCTGCGCCGGTGACCCTGCCTGGGGTATTTCCATCCCATCCCTTCCGCTGCTGTCCGTCGTGCTGGGAGAGCGAGAATATTCCTTCGGCAGATCCCACGTAGATGTTTGAGTGTTGAGCCACCGGTTCGGAATTCAATGGTTGTGGTACGAAACTGGTCCAGATCACCTCTCCGCTGGGAGGCGGAAAACCGATCTGCACATTTCGGCTGTTGCGTAAATCGCGCCCGCTGACGGTCCAAACCCCTGGGCTCGCATCCGCGGTCATCTGGGATTGGATATTCTTGAATATGATGAGAGGATTTGGCGCAAACGGGTAATTCACCCAGATGACGAAGATGACCAACAGCGCCGCGATGGATGCAATGATGATTCGTTTCCAGGACAAACGGTTGATGAACCAGTTCCGTCGTCGGTGCTGCGCCCAGGCCGGCAGGCGCACCACCACCAGGGAACAACGTTCGCAACGCGTTCCGATGCGTTGGTTGCGCGCGCCGCAATAGGGGCAATTCGACCCGAGTGGGTCCTCGATCAAGGCATCGTCGTCTGACAAGCCGGTTTGGCCGACATCGATCGACGCCGCGCCAACGGGATCAGCAACCATGGTGCTTTGGGGATCAGCCATTGGGTTCGCGGGCGGTTCTGCGGTGAACGCCATTGGCGATGTTTCGGCCGTTCGCGTCAACGGCACCGTCGGGTCAGCATAGGCCTGCGACCCCTCGGCGGAATATCCGACGGCAGGTTCCGCGGTCGCCGGGGGATGATCGAAGACCGATCCTGCAGGCGGGCTTGCCTCTACGGAGGCAAGATCAACCGGTCCGTCCCGGGGGTCGTACGTGATCGGCCCAAGTTCCGCCTCAAGCCCCCGCTGACCGGGAGCCTCGGTTTCTTGTTCCCTCAATCGGCCAACAAGACGCCTGAGGATGTTGCCAAAGCCTGCCATTTGGCCAGAGTCCGAACCGAGATTCAGTTAGTTGTTCGTCAACGTGCCGTTGATGAGCAAATTCCGCACCCCGGGCGTCAGCGAATGCGCGCGCTCCAGGAGGTCATCGCCCTTCACATTCGTGATCGGATGAGGACACATCAGGTACGGGAAATTCGGCACACCCATCAACCGAGTGTAGGCCCGGGCCGTGTTGGCGAACACCGTCGTAATGATCGTCGCCGCGGGGATGCCCTGCCGCTCCAGGGTGATTCCGTCGTGCAAACTGCCCGACGAGCAGCCCCCTCAATCACCCACACCTGCGATCACGAAGTCGGAGTTGCGGTGCAGGTCCGCCAGCACCTCGGGGAAAGGAGGCAGAGAGGCGCTATGCTTTTTGGCGTAAAAGATGTTGGCGAACTCAAACTCCGCGTCCAACTCGCGGGCGATGGCCCACAGGATGGCATCGGAGTTCGCCTTGGAGTTGTCCAGCAAGCCCAGGCGCTTACCGCGCAGGTCAACAGGACGTGCCGCCATCACCAGCGGAGTTTCCCCCGGGTCGAACCCGGTGGGATCAATCAATTGCACGGTTGGTCGGTTGGCGGTGGTCATCACTGTCTCCTTCGACTGGTAAGCCAGTCGTGCTAAATCACCTCGGTAACGGCCGGCACTCCAAAATAGTTCATGATCAGCTCGCTGTAGATGCCGCTTTCGCCGCCGGCCTTCACGATCAAAATATCGTCTGGACTATCTACAGTCAAAAGTCGTTCCGCGTCATCGCCGGGTCCCACCTCACCGTTCATCATCCCCAGCCGTTTCAACTCACCCACGGAACGCCACGATTTTTCGTAAAGGTATTCCTGCATGTCCCGGCGGGTCCAGCCCTGTCTCCCCAAAAGCTCCGAATGCCAGTGTCCGACGACCCACACCCACTTGATTCCACGCCCGAAGTATATGCCCAAACCGTGGGATGCCATACCGTCGGCTATGGAATCCAGAAGGCTCTCGCCGGTGGTTCCGTAGCGGTTGCCGTGCATCGACGGGTCCTGGATGGTCGCCACCGTGACGGTGGACTGGTCGGGTTCGAAACCCAGGCTCGTGTGGAACGGTTCCCAGGGACTGTTCTCCTCGTCTTCGCCGAACACCACTCCGTACTTGGTCAGGCTGCCCATGCACCCACGATCAAGAACCCCGGGCCGTTGCTCGAATACATTGATGAGAATCAAACGCAGCGCCCGGCCTATGGTTACATTGGGGCGGTAGCCCGGGCTGAACAGGTTGTCGGTGCAGTTCAACTCGATCTCGCGCCGTATGGGTCCGTTGACGATGGTCAACACTCCGGTGGAGTTCGTGACGGCGGATACCTCGTGGATGCAGTTGGGATCGAACTCGAAAAGGGCTTTCATCGTCGCCAGTACGACCGGGAAATAACTGGGCAGGCATCCGGCCATAACCGCATTGGCCGCCGCCTGTTCCGCGGTGAGCGTCCTGCGGCGGACCTCAACCTCGCCCAGCACGGTTTCCGGAGCCAGTCCCACTGCGTCCAACATGGCCTGAACGCGTTCCGCAGTTGGTGGCACGACGGGCAAGCCGTCGGTCCAGCCGCGCCGGTAGCACTCCTCGATCGCGTCCAAGCTATCGGGGTACTCTACCACCGAGGCCCGTTGTACTTGTTCAACCATTCAACGGCTCCTTCAATATTCTGAACCGACGCTATTCTACCAATCGCCGGGACACAATCACAACTAATACTCCGCTATGGGCGGTGCGGGTCAAGTTCCCAGCGCGGTTGGGAATGCGATCGACGCTCGAGACCCGGTTGCCAAGATCACCGACGCCGGTTGATCGCGCATCGCGGCAGCGAAAGGATCGCTATAAATCTCGCCGACATCGGAATCGATTTCCCACCGGGAGATTTCGCGGAATGCCCATGCAGGTCTGTCCAATTGGTACGTTTTGGTGCGGGTTCCCGGTTTCCCGTTGTAACCCCAATACCTGCTGGTCAAAAAATCCTCCAACGTGGCAGGCGCTGCCGGAGTTGTGTCTGAGCGTGCAATCTCGGCCCAAAATTGTCGGGCACGCCCGCCGTGCCTCCATTGATAGGCAACCCGTCGCAGGAGTTTCCCAAAATCAGTATCGGACTCGCAGAACCGATGGCTCACGGGCGCAGCTACAAATGGCTCGCCAAACACGAACCGCGCCATGAACGACACGAACCCATGCGGCACAGTTTGGCGCACAAAGACTACCCCGGGTCGGGGGTCGCGTTCATCCGACCGCCTGCGCACGTAAAACCGCAGGTTGACCTCATCGTAGCTGGAGATTGGCGTCGGGATGCCCAACACCCTGATCGAATCCAGCCGCAGGCCGACCAGGCTGATGTAAGCGTTGCCGCCCCAGCAATCTACCTTGAGGCCGTCGGGCACCCAAGGTTCCAACGCTTCCCGGGCAATTGGCCAGGAGAACAACAGCGGGTTCTGCCAGTCAGCCCGGAAAGCGGGGGGCAACAGGCGTGAAACTCCCGCGAGCAACTGGCGGTCAGCCTTCCAGGTCGGCCAGTCTTTGCTCCAGGCGGCGCTGCTGCAACGAAATCGTCAGATCCCCTCGGGTGCGCTCCAGGACTCCACGCATGGCGTCGGTGCTGTGGCGCAGGCCTCCGGTGACGGCTTCAGGGAAATCCACGGTCACCAGGATGCCGTAGATCTCGTCCATCAATTCCATCAACTCTTCGCAGCGTCCGGTGTCGTCGCGGCGCAGCGCATCCAGGATGTAGCGGCGCAATTCTCCGATGACTTCCGCCATCCCGTTGAGGTACGCCGGCGGATCGATTCCCAGTGTCTCCGCATCGGGAATCTCGCCGCCAGAAATGACGGCCAACGTTATGTTCGCCTCGGTGAACTCCTTGCGGGCATCCGACAGGAACCCCGCATAGTAGATCTCCGGGTTGTCGACGCGGATACCGGCGGTCTCATCCAGCCGCTCGGATGCTTCGGCGATGAGGCGCTCGGCTTCGTTGAAATCGTTCCGGTGAACCGCGCGAATCGCGTTTGCCGAATTGCGGATGACCTGGCGGGAAACCGTGAGGGCGCGTTCCCTGGCCTGGTGCCGGGCGGACAACTCCGACACCGCGTGTGCTGACAGCGCGGCCAACTGCGGCCCGAAGCGAGTGGGCATCAGACCTGACCCTAGACCCGCCCGCCGGCGGCGCGGATGGCCTCGGTGAGCTTGGCGGCGGCGGCTTCCGGGTCCGGGGCGCTGCCCACAGCAGCGGTTACGCAAATCGCGTCCGCCCCGGCCTCAACCACTGGGGCCACGTTGTCGGCAGTGATGCCACCGATCGCCACCAGAGGCACCTGGGCAGCGGCGCGTGCCTGCCTCAAACGTTCCGGGCCCTGCGGCGCCCGAGTCACCTGCTTGGTTGTGGTCGTGTACATCGCGCCAAACGCCACGTGATCGGCGCCCATCTGCTGCGACTCGACGATCAGGTCGATCTCGCGATTCGAACGTCCCAATACCTGTCCCGGCGCCAGGATCTTCCGCGCTTCTGCCACCGGTAAATCAGTCTGCCCAACGTGCAGGCCCACGTGGTCCGGCCCCAACGCCGCGGCCAGGTCGGCATGGTCGTTGATGATCAACAGCGCCCCATTGGACGCGCACAGATCGCGCAGCGCCATCGCCAACGGCAGCTGCTCTCCCTTGTCGCGCAACTTGTCCCGGAGTTGCAGCATGCGGGCGCCTCCGTTGATGGCGGCGCGGGCGATTTCCAGAGGATCGCGCCCTCCTGTAACCTCAGGATCGATGATCACGTAGAGGCCGTGGATCCGGTCCGCCTGCGCCTGTCGCATGGCCGCGCCGATGCGCGACGTGGCGTCATCCAACGCCCGTGCCAACTGCAACGCGGAGTCTGATGGAACTTCCCCGGAATTCTCGAGGGCGGACAGCAGGCCCCGGGCCGTGCTCGCCAAGTCCAGCGCCTCGTTTCGGTCCTGTGCCCGTCGGGCCATGGCGGACTCGCGCTGCGGATCACTGAGGCCGTCACCCAACCAGCCGATCTCGCCTCGCATGAGCCCTTCGGGCATGGCGTCCGACGCCAGGATACCGTCGAGACACGCGATCAGGGCGGGAAGCAGGTTGGATCCAGAGGTGTAATGTGTGGCGGTCACAGGTCCAGTCCCTTGGGTGTTTCACCGCTGCGCGCGGCATCGATTGACTGTCGAACCGAGTCCGGCATGTCCACCCCGTGGCGCGCGAAAGAATCTTCCACATTGCGTCCGATGTTCCGCGGATCGCTGTAGTAATCACGGCTGCTGCCGCCTGCCGGGTTGGCTTCATGGACGCCGGCGACCGTCTTGCCCATGGCGAATGTGGACATCCGCCGTTCCATCGTGTTGTTGCCGCACGTCGAGCAACCCGGAGGAACATGGCTGCTGATGGAACGCACGAAGACCGACTCCACGGCCCGGCACTCCTGGCATCGGTATTCGTAAATCGGCATGGTGATCAGGGGTCCGGGTGGTTGATCTCGTGGCGGTGTTCGTGGAAATCCGGGGTCACCACGCCGCCCATGGCGTCGTTCATCCGCCCCATGTGGGAATCGATGCTGCCGACGTGGCTGTCGTCCAGATCGCCGGCGGCATTGTCGGGCATCCAGTTCAGGCTGTCACCCCAAGAGCGGTGAAACGAGAAGCCGGACATCAGCCGGGAGAGGTCCCCGCTGGCGCAGTGGTTGCAATTCAAACCGTCGGCCGGAGTCCAACTGTAGACCAATCGGGACTGTCGTTGGCCGCACCCGTTGCATAGGTACTCGTACATCGGCATGGCAAGCAGCATTTTAGCACAGCGCAGAGTCGCATCAGGTAGATCGGTTTCCGAATCGCAGAATCCGGTGACGCTCCCGACGCGCCCGCCAGGGTTGGGTTGATAGGCCTTGTGTATAATGCCGTGTCAGTACAGTGCGCGACTCAGTGAGTCCAGGCTGCCCGATGGAGGTGCCCCAATGGTGAACAGCGGCCAGATGTCCATGCCGATGTCGTTCGGTGGCGCGGTCCGGCAGAATCCACTGTTGCTCCTGATCGATGGACATGCCATGGTCCACCGCTCGTTCCGCGCCATCAGCGTCAGCCGGAATCTCACGGTCTCCAGCACCGGCGAGGACGTCACCGGCGTTTACGGCTTCGCCAGCGTCTTTCTGCGCGCGCTGAACGAGTGGCAACCCACCCACGTCGCCGTCGCGTTTGACAATCCCGCACCAACGTTCCGACACGAACGGTTCCCTGAATACAAGGCACAGCGCCCTCCAACTCCGCCGGAACTCAGAGGCCAGTTCGACCGCGTCAAGGAACTGATGACGACCTTTGCGGTGCCCGTGTACGAACTCCCGGGATACGAGGCCGACGACATCATCGGGACGCTGTCCAAGCAGGCCGAAGCCGCCAATCTCGAAACGGTGATCCTCACCGGAGACCGCGACACGTTCCAATTGATCACGCCCCATGTGCGAGTCGACCTGGCGAGCAGTGAGCGCGACCGCCGGATCGTGGGCGAGGAAGAGTTGGCGGAACGCTACGGCGGCCTCACCGCGGCGCAGCAACCGGACTACAAAGCCCTGGTCGGCGACAAATCCGACAACATACCGGGAATCCCGGGGGTGGGCGACAAGACCGCAACCACCTTGCTCACCGCTTACGAAACGCTCGAGGGCATCTACGAACACCTCGACGAGATAACCCAGAAGCGCGTGCACAACAGCCTGTCCAACAACCGGGACGAGGCTTTCGAGTACCGTGTGCTAACCACCATTGATTGCGAAGCGCCGACCGCACTGGACCTCGATGCCTCCTTATTCGGGAACTACCAGCGAGGCGATGTCGTCGCATTGATGACCACCCTGGAGTTTCACAGCATCGTTGGGCGCGTACCTTCGCCAGATGCGCCGTGGGCATCCGCTCCGCTCAATTCGGATAGTCAGACACCGGTGGTCGCTGATGACGCCCCGACGGTGGAGAGCGACTATCGCATCGTCTCATCCGTCGACGAACTGCGCGCTATGATCGATCAGATCGTGGCGGCCGGTTCGTTCGCGTTTGACACCGAGTCCAGCAGCACCGACCCCATGGCCGCCGAATTGGCAGGCCTGAGCTTCGCCGTCCCGGACGGTCCGGCCTGGTACGTGCCAGTGGGACACCGAGAGGGTCAGCAACTCGCGTTGGAGGAAGTGCTGTCGGCCGTGCGCCCTTTGTTCACGGCCAACGGGATCAGTCGCGTGGCCCACAATGCCAACTACGACCTGACCCTGCTCAGCAACTACGGTATCGATCCCAACGGTGTCATCGACCACGACACCATGATCGCTGCGCACCTGTTGGGCAACAATCGCCTCGGCCTCAAGCCTCTGGCTCTTTCCATACTGGGCCGCGAGATGACGGAGATCACCGAACTGATCGGCCGTGGCGCGAAACAGAAAACGTTCAACGAAGTTGCCATCGAGGACGGCGCCCCGTATGCCGCCGCCGACGCGGATTTCACGTTGCGCCTGCGTCAGCATTTTGAACCGTTGCTGGGACACCAGGGGTTCGTCGATCTGATGGACGATGTCGAGCTCCCGTTGGTTCCGGTGCTGGTGGAAATGCAGCGTGCCGGCGTTCGCCTCGATTCCGGCATCCTGCACGAAATGTCGCGCGATCTCAAGGAACAACTGGATCAGGTAGAAACCGATCTCTATGCGGACATCGGCCACAGCGTCAACATCAACTCTCCAAAGCAACTGAGCGACCTGCTGTTCGGAGAACTGGGGCTACCCAAAACGCGCCGCACCAAGTCCGGCTACTCGACAGACGCCAACGCGCTGGAATCGCTGAAAGGGATGCACCCGGTGGTGGACCGTATCCTGGACTACCGCCAGGTTTCCAAGCTCAAGTCGACATACGTCGACGCGCTGCCGGAGATGGTCAACTCCCATACCGGGCGCATCCATACGTCGTATCACCAGACCGGCTCGGCCACGGGACGCATCAGCAGCAGCGACCCCAACCTGCAGAACATTCCCGTCCGCACCGAGTTGGGACGCCAGGTGCGCCGCGCTTTCGTCGCCGACGCTGGCTGCCTGCTGCTTTCCGCCGACTACTCCCAGATCGAACTCCGCGTCCTGGCTCACTTGTCGCAGGATCCATCTTTGCTGGAGGCATTCCGCCGCGGGGAGGACATTCACGCCGCCACCGCCAGCCAGATGTTCAACGTGCCGATCAACGAGGTCGACGGCGAACAGCGTCGCATCGCCAAGGTGCTGAATTTCGGCGTCATCTACGGCCTGGGACCATATGGGATATCCCAACAGACCGGCTTCAGCAGGGAAGAAGGCCGCCATTTCATCGACACCTACCTGTCCCGCTACCCGGGAATCAACCAATACCTGGAGTCGGTGAAGGACCAGACTCGCTCGACCATGTTTGCCGAAACGCTGCTGGGCCGCCGGCGCTATTTCCCCGACATCCAGTCCACGAACCACAACACTCGCGCCGCCGCCGAGCGCATGGCCATCAATATGCCCATCCAGGGCACCGCCGCCGACATCATGAAGAAGGCGATGATCAACGTCCAGGCGCGCATGCAAAGGGAACAGATGCGGTCGAAGATGATCCTACAGGTGCACGACGAGTTGGTGTTCGAAGTGCCGGACGACGAGATGGGCCACATGACCGAGTTGGCCATGGATGAAATGCCAGCGGCCCTGGACCTCGATGTCACCCTGAAGGTGGACGTGAAATCGGGCCACTCGTGGGGCGACTTCTGATCTCCTTCAATGCTGCCGGAGCCGCCCGGCAACCAAATCCAATCGATTGTGAGGTAAAGCGTCTGTGGACCTGATGCGCAGCTTGGTGTTCGTTCCCGGCAACCGGGCCAACATGCTGGAACGAGCCCTGGAATTCAACGCCGATATAGTCATGGTTGACCTCGAGGACTCGGTCCCTCCCGGTGAAAAAGGAACTGCCTGCGAGATGGCCGTGGAGTGGGTGCCCAGGCTGCGCGCGGCCGGCCGCAAGGTCATGGTGCGCGTCAACTCGCTGGACACCGGCCTCACCGCCGGCGAACTCTCGGCAGTGGTATCGCCCGACCTCGCCGGAATCAGCATCGGCAAAGGCGACACCCGGTGGGACCTGCAACAGGTCGACCGCCTGCTGGCTCCGCTGGAAAACAGCGCCGGCATTCCCCGGGGAAGCATCCGAGTAATCCCGTGGATCGAGACCGCGATGGCAATCGTCCATGTTTACGAAATGGCCCGGGCGTCGCAACGCATCGCCGGCATCGCGTTCGGCGGCGAGGACTACACCAATGACATGGGAATCATACGCAACGACTTTGGCGAGGAGAGCTATTTCGCTCGCTCCTCCGTGGCGATAGCCGCCAAAGCCGCCGGCGTGGGGGCTCTCGATGGTCCGTTCGTCGGTTTCCGCGACCCGGACGGCCTCAGGAGAGACGCCGGCGCGGCCCGCCAGATGGGCTATACCGGCAAATTCGCCATCCACCCGGCGCAGATCGACATCATCAATGAAACATTCTCGCCCAACGCGGAGGACGTCGCCTACGCCCGCCGCGTGATGGAAGCCTGGGACGAGGCCGAAGCCGCCGGCCGCGGCTCCCTGTCCATTGACGGGCGCATGGTGGATGTCCCAGTGGTGAAACGGGCCCAGAATCTGCTGGCGTTGGTGGCCGAAATCGAACGGCAGACGGCGGGCAACTAGAGATCGACGATGTCCGCCGACCGGATCATCCTCAGCGGGATGCAGTTCTACGGATTTCACGGGGTGAACGCCGAGGAACGCGCGTTGGGACAACCCTTCGTCGTAGACCTGGAAGCGGAAATGGATCTGAGGGCCGCTTGCGATTCCGACCGCCTGACCGATACCGTGAGCTACACGCATCTGTACCGCGCGGTCAAAACCGTTATGGAAGGCGAACCTCTCAATCTCCTCGAAGCGGCGGCGGGTACGATTGCAACCCAAGTCTTGCATCAACATCCGTTGATCAACGCCATTCGGGTCAGGGTGCAAAAAACGCGCCCGCCCATCAGAGGCTCGGTGATCGACTCCGCCGGCGTCGAGATCTATAGGCAGCGATAATCCGGCTATCAGACGGAATCATCAATCAGGACCAGGGAGATTACGATGGCGACGACAGGCAACGGAGCACACGGCGGGATCGCCCTGCGGTTCAACGAGGCCACGAAACTCCAGTACATCAACCTGGACAACAAACCGCCGCTGTACAAGGTGTACCCCGGGCTCCGCGCGATCAGCCTGCCCGACGTCGCCGAGTTGCAGGGTCCCCAGATGCCAACCCTTGCCGCCATCAAAGGCGACGATGCCGCGGGCTCATCGGCGCCCCTGACGCTGGAAAAACTGACCACCCTGCTGTATCACTCCGCCGCCGTGATCCGTCGCCGCCAACTGAGTGACGGTGAGGTCCACTACCGCGCGGCCGCATCCGCCGGCGCGCTGTACCCGACGGAAATCTACGTCGTGTGCGGCGATCTGGAGGGTCTGAGGGCCGGCGTATATCATTTCAACCCCCGCGATTGCACCCTGGCTCGTCTGCGGAATGGAGACCTCCGCCGTTGGGTCGCCAGCGCGGTCGGCGATCATGCGGCGTATCCTGCGAGTTTGGTGTTCACCACCGTCTTCTGGCGCTCGGCGTGGAAATACCGCGAACGCGGTTACCGATACTGCTATTGGGATCTGGGAACCATCGCCTCCAACATGCTGGCCACCGGAAACGCGGAAAACCTATCAGTACGGCTCAATTTCGGTTTCGTTGACCGGATGCTCACCGGATACATGGGAATCGACGGGCAGACGGAAGCGCCCTCGTTGGTGGCGTCGCTGGGAACTCCGGATGGAATGCTCCCCGACGGCCCGGGGGACGTACCGGGCGCGCTGCCGCAGGAAAGCAACGACCTCGCCGCCGGCGCAATCGAGTATCCCATGAGCGCCGCACTCCACGCTGCCTCACCGCTGCAAACCCATGAAGACCTGTCGAACTGGAACGCCGCCGTCGCCAATGCGGCGCAATCGGAAAAGGACGAACTGGACGGCACCGGAGACCGATTCCGTCCGTTGCGCTCGGGATCAGACGGAGCGTTTGACGCCGGGGTCGACATCGGCGCGATCGAGTCCGCGGGCCTGGGCGATTGCATCAGGTCGCGTGGTTCAACCCGCCGTTTTTCGAGGGATCCGATCCCCTGGGAAGCATTCCGAAGCGTGGTCGACGCCGCAGGCAGCGGGATGAACGCGCCGGGTGTTGAAGGCGGCTATGGCTCTACCTTGAGTCTGTATTTCATCGTGAACGCCGTCGAAGGATTGGAGCCCGGCGCTTATTACTACAACCCCTTTTACAACGGCCTTCGACTGCTGAAATCCGGTGATTTTCGTGAGATGGCCGGCCACCTGGGGTTCGAGCAGGCGTTACCCGCCGACGCGGCCGCAGTCGCTTTCATCACTGCCGACCTGCAGCAAATTGAACGGGATCTGGGTCCTCGGGGTTACAGGATGGCTCAAACCCTCGCCGGTATCATTGGCGGTCGGCTGTATCTGGGAATGCACGCGCTGGGGCTGGGAGCGACGGGGTTGACCTTTTTCGATGACAGTGTCGTGGAGTTCTTCTCGCCCCACGCCGCCGGCCAATCGGCGGTGTTCGTCGTGCCCATGGGCGCTCAGGGCGTCCCCAATCGTGTGCGCCCGTTCCGGTCCCAGGTCGCGGTCAGCCTTGACTCCCGCGCTCGCGGCGCCGGCCAGGAGGCGTAACCCGCCGGTTATTCCCAGTCGTCCTCCGGTTGAGGAGGTACGATCGCCAATATCGGATCGTTGTCCACATCGTCGGTGTCCAACACCGGCACCCCGACGCTTGATTCGTCCGCGTCGTCATCGTCGTCGATTTCATCGGTTGCCAGGCCAGGCAGAGCGTCCTCCGACTCCTGCTCCGCTTCCGTGCCGGCGTCAACGTTGGGTATAGAGGTTTCGGCTCCTTCCGACCCGTCGTCTCCGGGAGGGTCTGAATCCTGCATGCGCCCCTCGTCATCTTCACGGCGCGACGGTGGGAAAGACACCACGTTCCGCAGCGATGGATGCTGTTGGGTCTCACGTATGACGACGGACACGGCGCTCTCATGGATGCTCACCACGGCAGCGCTGTATTGGTTGCCCCCGGCAATAAGCTTACGCAGCCGACGAGCCAATCGGGGTTCTACCGTCCCCAACTGAAGTCCATCTCCCGAATGGACGGCAACCGTATCATCCGAAATGGAAAGGTTGACGGTGTCTCCCGCTGCAACATCCGCCAGGGCAGATGTGCCGCCGGTCCGCCGCAAAGTTGTGGTGCAGGACTTGCCGCCCTCCTCAATGAACAGCGGCGAGGATACCGGGGCGTGCGCTGGCGCATGCGGGCGGGATGCCCCGGCCGACTCCAGCGTTTCCAGGCGGACCAGATTTTTTCGAGCGATGTTGTTGCTGGGATGCCTGGTACGCAAGTCATCCAGCACCAGTCGGGCTGCTGGGTAATCAGCCAGCTCCATCAGGGCTTTTGCCAGGCGGTTGGAGGCCTCGCAGTCGTCCGGGTAAAGCTCGAGGATGGCACGGTTGATTTCAGCCGCCCTCGACCACTCACCGTCAAGCGCGAGTTTCACCGCATCCTTGCCCAGATTGATTCGGAATCGATTTGCCGTCATCGTTCCTCTGCCCGCTTGCGGCCCAGAACCCATCGTTTCGCGCATTATCATGGCAAGTCCTCTCAATTCAATCCGTTATCGCGTTTATCAATTATCATTCCAATCCTGGAGCGCTAGATTTACACACGCACGGCCTCAAAGACCAACTAAACGATGGGCAAGTTTTTGGAATTTCCTGAAAATTGGCCGATAGCGGAGCGGGAGCATGAGGCTCGACTTGGTTCAGCCGTATTTGCCGGAGATCCACCGCCACCTGATCAGCACCAAATCCCGGAAAGTACGCCAGCCATCTCGAATTGGCCTGACTTTGCTCTCCGAGCGGTAATGCCAATCGATTCCTACTTCGGCAACTTTGAGCCCGCGTTTTCGAGCGAGGAAGAGAACCTCAGCATCGAAGGCGAAACCATCCAGTGTTTGCAGGGGAAATAGCGTGTTCGCGGCCTGGGCAGTGAACACCTTGAACCCACACTGGGTGTCCGCGATTCCGGGCGTGGCCATCAGGCGCGTAAAGACGTTGAACACCCGGCCCATGAACCGGCGCCCCAGCGGTTCGCCTATCCGGCGCGCTCCGGTCGCTTCCCTCGAACCGATCACTACATCGGCAACCGGGGCGTCGGATGGCAGCAACCGGTCAAGCAATTCGATGGGCATCGATAAATCGGCGTCGCAAAGGAACCGGTAGTCGCCGGACGCTGCCAGCATGCCCTGCTTGACCGCTGCGCCCTTGCCGAGATGCAGGAAGGTGTGCACGTGGAACCCGCCGTGCACACTCCCGAACTCCTTGACTACCGCCTCGGTGCCGTCCTCGCTGCCATCGTTGGCTACGATTACCTCCCAGGTATAAGGACGGCCGGTAAGGTAGTCATTCAGGGTCGCAAGGCTCTCCGGTAACCGCCTCGCTTCGTTATAGGCCGGGATTACCACCGACAGGTAACATGACGACATCGTCGGAGGCCACGGTCCGGCTAGCCCTCGTCCAGTTCGAATCCCCGGTGCAGCAGGCGTACCGCCTCGTGGGCCTGTTCCCGGTCGATGATGCACGAAATCCGGATCTCCGACGTGGTGATCATGTCTATGTTGATCCCACCATCAGCGAGGATTCGGAACATCCTGGAGGCGTATCCCGGTGTGTTCTGCATCCCTGAACCGACCACGCTCACCGACGCCAAAGAACTGTCGCTGATCACCTGGGCGGAGCCTAAAGCTGCTTTCATCGCGGACATCTGGCGAATCGCCTGCGGCAGATCGTCGGTCGTGACCGTGAAGCTGATATCGGTGGTCGTCCGGTCCGCGCTGGTATTCTGAACGATGGTGTCCACGTTGATGCCCGAGGCTGCCAGCGGCTCGAAAAGCGCGGCCGCTACACCCGGCTTGTCCTCTACCCCACAAACGGTCACTTTCGCCACATTGGTCTGATACGCGATTCCGGTTACTTTGATGCGGTCTTCCATGGGTGCGTCATCCGAAGGTTGATGGATCAGGGTACCCGGGGCATCGGTGAAACTGGATGCCACGTAAATGGGCACCTGGTACACCGCTCCCAACTCTATGGACCGGGGATGCATTTTCGCCCCTGCGGAGGCGAGTTCCAACATTTCGTCGTAGCCGACCGCGGTGAGCTTGCCTGCTTTGCTCACCACTCTCGGGTCGGCGGTGTAGATCCCCTCCACGTCCGTATAAATGTCGCAACGGTCGGCGTTGAGCGCAGCAGCCAGGGCCACCGCGGTGGTGTCGGATCCGCCGCGACCCAGGGTGGTGATATCCTCGTCCGGTGTCAAACCCTGGAATCCGGCAACGATCACCAGTCGACCCTTGGCCAGTTCATGCTGCAGGCGCGCGGGGTCAACTTCACTGATCCGGGCGCGTCCGTATGCGTTGTCAGTGCGGATCCCCGCCTGCGGCCCGCTCAGGCTGATCGCGTCGTAGCCGAGATTCCGTAGCGCCATCGACAGGAGGGTGATCGAGACCAGTTCCCCGGTGGACAACAACAGGTCCAGTTCTCGCGCATCCGGTTCGTCGGCAACCGTTCCCGCCAGGTCGATCAACTCGTCGGTGGTATCGCCCATCGCCGATACTACGGTAACCACCTGGTGTCCGGAATCGTGGACGCCGGCGATGCGTTTGGCAACGTTGACTATCTTGCCGGCGTCGGCCACGGAACTCCCGCCGTATTTGTGCACGAAAAGCGCCATATATGCCTACGAACCACCCACGGATTGAACGTGAGCGCCCCGGTCGGTCGGGCGTGTGATTTCTACGCGGCCGTCCACTCCGGCCAGCCTGGCGGCGTCGAACATTTCGTACGCGACGGTCATGGAACGGTCCTTGGTCAACGACAAAATGGTGCTGCCGCTGCCAGAAAGGAACACCCCCAACGCTCCAGCGTTGCGGGCCGCTTCGAAAATTACTTTCATGGGAGGGAAAATGGACTGTCGATAGGGTTGGTGCAGACGGTCCTGCGTAGCAATGCTCAGGTATTCCGGATGGTTGGATTGCATCCCGGCGACCAGCAGAGCCGCCCTGCTCATATTGTACACCGCGTCTGCCACGGACACTTCGGCGGGTAGAACACGACGGGCGTCCACTGTGGCGATGCGCCGGTCAGGAATGAACAACACGGCCTGCAAGTCTTCCGGAACATCAATCGCCGCTGTGTACAGTTGTTGAT
>MKWU01000858.1_pt1 | contig 56574 bp, 44 predicted proteins | sample 809101 | NCBI WGS metagenome assembly MKWU01 (sample SAMN05860141, study PRJNA318959) | sponge metagenome | host: Aplysina aerophoba | place: Slovenia: Piran, Adriatic Sea, Gulf of Piran | collected 2013-05-07 | reverse complement strand
CTGGCGGATGCGGACAGCGTGCTGGTGGTCGAGTGGTCGGAACGGCTGGGCTCGTTGCTGCCGGCGGATCGACTCGACATCCGCCTCGAGACCGTCTCCGGCCGGGGACGGATGAACCGCCTGGAAGCCGGCGGGGAGCGGGCCGCAGCCGTCCTGCAACAGTTGGTTGCCGGCCGGACCGGCTAACGTCTCCGGCGTCCGGACCGGATCCGTCCGGTGTCCGAAAACCTGCCGGGTTCCCGGACCAGAGTCTCTTACTCCGCGCCTTGAGCGTCCTGCAGTTGCCGGAACAGCGCCGTCTGTTCCGGGGACAGGTCCTCGGGAATGCGGATGCGGACGCGCGCTATCAGCCGCCCGCGGCGATTCGGTTGCTTGAGCTGCGGCATGCCCTTGCCGGCGAGTGCAATGCGGGTATGGCTTTGGGTACCGGGCCGTATGCGCATCTGTACGGGGCCCTCCAGGGTCGGCACTCCGACTTCACCGCCGAGTACCGCCGTGTACAAATCCACATCCACGTCGACCAGGAGGTCGTCCTCCTGACGCTGGAACACGGGATGGGGCTTGATGCCGATGCGCACATGCAGATCGGACTCGCCGCCCTCTCCGGAGCCGCGCAGCCGCACCAGGGAGCCCTCCCGGACACCGCGCGGAATGTCGGCCGCAACCGTGGCGCCGCCGGAAAGGCGGACCTTGCGGGACGTGCCGGCCGCGGCCTCTTCCAGAGTCAGTTCGGCCTTGACCTCCCGCCGGGGCGGACGGGGTGGAGCCCGGCGGGCAGCGGACGGGCCGCCCATGGGCCTGGGTCCGCCCATGCCGAACAGGTGCTCGAAGAAGGTCGAAAACCCCTGGCCTCCCATCTGCTGGCCGCCGAACATGCTGGCAATGTCCTCGGGGGACATGCCCCGGCGCGGGCCGCCGGCACCCCACTGCTGCCAGTTGAAGTCCTGCGGATTGCCGCCGGCGTTGGTGAACCGCTCCCAGTCCTTGCCGAAGCGATCGTACTTCCGGCGCTTCTCCGGATCCGACAGGACCGTGTAGGCCTCGTTGATGGCCTTGAAGCGGCTCTCCGCCTCGGGGTCCCCCTTGTTGGTGTCCGGATGGTTGGCGCGCGCCTGTTTGCGAAAGGCGCGCTTGATGGTTTCCTGGTCGGCGTTGCGGGAAACGCCCAACGTTTGATAGTAGTCCGTTACCTGCATGGCGATTCCAGACGGCCTGGCGCAGTGTTCCTTGTCAAGGCTGCCGTCCCCCGCCGTCGCGCGGGTTCCGCCGGGCACAGCCCTCGTTGAACCTCGTCGGGGACATGGCCAGGGTTGGACAGCCGGAAGTCCCGGCCCGCGTGGCAATGCGACCGTGCCGGCGGACACCGCGACACGCAGGTGCCCAATCTTGCCACGCCGGGCGGGATCTCCCTGCTGAATTCAGGCACTCCGGTACTCGCCCTCAATCACATCATCGTCGTCATCGTCGCCACTGGCGGTCTCGGTGCCGGGGTCGGAGTCGGCGGAGGGATCCTCGCCCATGTCCGGCCCGGCCGCCGCCTGCTGCTGGGCCTGGGCGGCCAGGGCCGCACTGGCCTGGGTCAAGGCATCCTTGGCCTCGTTGATGCGGGCCAGATCCTCACCGGCCATGGCGGTGCGCAGATCCGCCACCAGGGTTTCGATGCGGCTCTTGTCCTCGGCCGGAACCGCGTCGCCCATCTCCTCGAGTGCCTTCTCGGTGCCGTAAATCAGGCTTTCGCCCTCGTTGCGGGCCTCCACCAGGTTGCGCACGGCCTTGTCGGCCGCTTCGTTGTCGCGGGCTTCATTGACCAGACGATCCACTTCGTCCTCCGCAAGGTTGGTGGACGCGGTGATCGTAATGCTGTTCTCCTTGCCGGTGGCCTTGTCCTTGGCCGAGACGCTCAGGATGCCGTCGGCATTGATGTCGAACTTGACCACGATTTGCGGCAGGCCGCGCGGCGCCGCCGGGATTCCCTCCAGGCGGAAGTTGCCCAGCAGCTTGTTCTGGTTGGCCATGGGCCGCTCGCCCTGCAGCACATTGACGTCCACCATGGTCTGGTTGTCGGCCGCCGTGGAGAAGGTCTCCTCCTTGCTGGTGGGAATGGTGGTGTTGCGTTCGATCTGTACCGTGTTGACTCCGCCCAGGGTCTCGATGCCGAGGCTCAGCGGGGTCACGTCAAGCAGCAGCAGGTCGTGGACCTCGCCGGCCAGGATGCCGCCCTGCAGGGCGGCGCCGACCGCCACCACCTCGTCCGGATTGACGCCCCGGTGGGGTTCCGTGTTGGTCATTTCCGTGACCAGGTTCTGGATCATGGGCATGCGCGTGGAGCCGCCCACCAGCACGACCTCGTCCAAGCCGCCGGCCGTCAGGCCCGCGTCCTTCAGGGCATTGCGGAAGGGCGTCTTGCAGCGTTCCACCAGATCGGCGGTCAGCTGTTCGAAGACCGCGCGGCTGAGGGTGAGGTCCAGATGGCGGGGCCCTTCGCTGTCGGCGGTGATGAAGGGCAGGTTGACCTGGGTTTCGGGCGTGGTGGACAGCTCAATCTTGGCCTTCTCGGCCGCCTCCCGCAACCGCTGCAGGGCCTGGCGATCCTTGCGCAGGTCGATCCCCGTGTCCTTGCGGAACTCGTCGGTCAGCCAGTCGACGATGCGCTCGTCCCAGTCGTCGCCGCCCAGGTGGGTGTCGCCGTTGGTCGACATCACCTCGATGACCCCGTCGCCCACCTCCAGCACCGACACATCGAATGTGCCGCCGCCCAGGTCGAAGACCAGGACCGTTTCGTCGTTCTTCTTGTCGAGGCCGTAGGCCACCGCCGCGGCGGTGGGCTCGTTGATGATGCGCAGCACCTCCAGCCCGGCAATCTGGCCGGCATCCTTGGTGGCTTGGCGCTGGCTGTCGTTGAAGTAGGCCGGCACCGTGATCACGGCCTGGGTCACGTCGTCACCGAGATAGGACTCCGCATCCCGCTTCAGCTTGCTCAGGATCATGGCGCTGATTTCCTGAGGCGAGTACTGCTTGTCGTTGACCGGCACGTGGACGCGGGCGTCCTGGTTGGGACCCGCCACGATGCTGTAGGGAACCGCCTCCCCGATCTGCCTGGTTTCGGCATCCTTCTGGTGGCGGCCCATCAGGCGCTTGACGGAGTAAATCGTGCTGTCCGGGTTCACCACGGCCTGGCGCTTGGCCGTGATGCCGACCAGGCGCTCGCCCTTGCGCGTGAACGCCACAATGGAGGGCGTGGTGCGGCTGCCCTCGGCGTTGGCAATCACCGCCGGATCGCCGCCTTCGATGGCGGCCACCACGCTGTTGGTTGTACCCAGGTCGATTCCGATTACCTTTGCCATGATTGTCTCTCTGAAATGTATGTATATTTTCCGTGCCTGAATTCAAGCCGCGTTGGCTCCTGCAAGGGTGCAGTTCATGCCCCACCGGGCGAGAATCAGTATATTAGCGAGTGGTGCTTTCGTTCGCAGGTGCTGTGTTAGAGGATGGTATGAGGGGTCCGAACCCGCTTCGTGCCCCGCGCAGCATGGGGCATCCGCCGTTGCAACCCGTACCGGAGACCGTAACGTACCAGTTAACGTCCCTGCCCATCACTCCATAGGTAACCCGCCATGCTTCGTCCGATATCCACCCTTGCCAGCCTTTCGAGGCTGTGGCTGTCCCTGTTGCTGATGCCGTTGCTGTGGGCCCTGCCGTCCACCGCGGTCCAGGCGGCCCAGTTCGAGGCAGGCGAACAGTACGAATTGCCGAGCGGACAAACCATCTCCGAAGATCTGTTCTGGGCAGGCAATGCCCTGGTGATCGCCGGCACAGTCAACGGCGACCTGTTTGCCGCAGGACAGACCATCCACATCGACGGTGTGGTTACCGGACACGTCTTTGCCGCCGGTGCGTTCATCCTCCTGACAGGCGAAGTCGGGGGGGACCTGTACGCGGCCGGCGAAACTGTCATCGTGGAAGGCACGGTGGCCAAGGATCTGCGCGTGGCCGCGGGTGGCGGCGACGAGATGCCCGGTAACTTGACGGGAATGCTCCAACCCGACGTCACCCCTGATCCGGAGATCGCGCAGCGGATGGCCGGTTCCGAAAGGGGCGTTGTGGTGTCCCCGGGTGCCGAGATCGGCGGCGACACCCTCGCGGCCGGCTCGGACATCTCGTTGGCCGGACAATTCGGCAGCGATGTGCGCGCGGCCGGCACCAATATCGTCCTGGCCGACAGTGCATCCTTGTCCGGAGACCTGCATGGCGAAGCGGGAAGCGAATTTGTCGTCAGAGGCCGCATCGCCGGCGATGCCGATCTCAAGTCGCCGCAGTTCGAATTCGGTGACGGCCTGTCGGTAGGAGGAGACTTGGCCTACGGCGCGCCCGCGGCCGACCCGCAGGCTCCGGCCGCGGCCCGGTTCCACGAGTGGGATCCCCAGGCTGACCAACACGCCGAGAGTTCCGGCGGGAACTGGGGCACCTGGATCTTCCGCACGCTGTCCGTGCTGGCGGGAACCGCGCTGCTGGTCTTCCTCAGCAACCGGATCGGTCGCTCCTTCTTTGAAGGGGCCGCCACCGAAATCCGCACACAGGCGGGCATGGCCGTCGTCTGGGGCGTGGTGTCCCTGCTGGCCATGCCGTTCATGCTGGGCCTGCTGCCCTTCCTCGGATTCGTGTTCTTCGGCGTGCCCGTGGCCATCATGATCTGGGCCTTCCTGATGCTGATCTGGTTCGTCTTCTGGGTCTTCAGCCCACTGATCACGGGCCGCACGCTGGGCGGCCTGCTGGAAGGGGCCCTGCCCGGGGAACAGATTGCCTGGCCAAAGATTCTGGCGGGCGTGGTGATTGTGGTCCTGGCGGCCCGCCTGGTCTTCCTGCCGAGCGGAGCCGGCCTGCCAGACCTCGTGCGCGGAATCCTGGGTGCGGTTGGCGCCGTGGTAATCGTGCTCAGCTACATCCTGGCCGTGGGCGGTTGGGTGCAAACCTGGGGCCGCGGCGGCCGCCAGGCGGCTTGATACCAATCCAGTGTGATATCGACACATCACACCGTCGTCTGCCCGAGGAGAGTCTCCTGCAACCCGCACAGCCGTTGTCTTGGCGAACGACACTGGATCCAGCCGCCTCCGGGCAACGGCCCGATGATCAACCAATAGTGTCTCAGACATACTGGATTGGTATAACAGCACCAAGGGCAACGCTTCGCAGGCCGAACTGCTGGTACGATTGGAGCGGAAGGGCATCAAGCCCATTGGCGGCTCCGCTGCGGTGAACGGCATTCGCTAGCGACCGACAGCGCTGTACTTGGAGGGTCACATGGGAAGTGCCAACAACGACCTCCCGGACCTGTTCAGCGAGGTCCAGTCCACACCCCACCGTTTGCGGACGGTGCGAGCCTCCTTTCAGGAATCGGTGCCTTTCGACTGGTCCCTCTTGCAGGGATTCGACTCCCTGCGCGTCCTGACCTACACCGCCAGCCTTCCCACCGTTGTCCGCATCTTGGCGGATGGCTGCAAGGACCTCGAATGCATCTTCGGTTGTGAACGGGTCTTGGGAGGGTTGCGCGATGTGGTGGCACTGCAACACCACGTCAGGTGTGACATCAGGACCAAGGTCTTGGCGTTGAGAGGCCAAGAGAAACCAGTCATTGAAGCCATCGTCGACGGACGGGCGCGGTTCTATGTGGTCAACGGGAACGTCTCCCACACCAAGCTCTACCTGCTGGAATCCACAGCGGGAGTGGAGGGCATCCACCGCAGGGTGTTGGTAGGGTCGGCCAACCTCTCCGCGCAAGCCTTGGGCGGCGGGCAGCACGAGGCGTTGATTCTCTTTGAGAACGACGATGCCGCCTGGCAACACTTCAGCAGCATCTATGACGACATCCGCGCACGCTCGACCGACGAGTTGCCGTTGCGGGAAGAGACTTGGGAATGTGAACCGGATTGGCGGGAGACTCCCGCGGTGGATCCGAAAACAGGCACTACCCACATTGTTGTTGAGCCGACAGCTCCGAAGGTCGAGGTCCAGGCGGAGCGGGAGCCGCACATCTCGGAGCAGATTCAAATCCTTGAGCGCGTCGTGGAGGTACTGCCGGACTTGGACATTGAAGCACCTCGGCCGCGCAACGGGCGTATCCATCTACCGCCGGCGGTCAAATCCAAAGTCCGGAAAGTCGAGGTGGTTCGCGACCCGGACCAAGCCGACCACAGCAGTTTCCGACTGGACCTCAACAGGCGCACTGCCTTCCTGGATGACCATCCATGGACCTTGGATTGGGACGCGGATACCGCTGCCCTCGATGCGCGTCTCCTGCGGGAGTACTTTGCCGGCTTCGAGGAATTCTCCGGGCAGGTGAAACACCTGCAACGCCAGTACTTCATACTGTGGGCTTGGTACTGGTTCAGTCCGTTGCTTTGTGACCTGCGCACGCGCATCCAATACGTGGACGGGGACCTTTTCCAGGTTCCCCTCTTTGCCGTGGTGTTTGGTGCTTCCAACTGCGGCAAAACCAGCTTTGTGGACACACTGGCGACCGCTATGTTCGGACGGCAACTGGCTGTGGACAAGGACCATTTCACACGCACCAAGGTGCGTGCCCTGCAACACAACTGGGGACGGTTGCCCATCGTTTTTGATGACTTGAGCAAGAGGGCATTCCAGGACCACGGCACAAATTTGATCAAGAACGAGTTGCCGCGGCCGGCCAGTGAGTATCCGGGCCTGCTGCTATCCATGAACGCGGACCTGACCTCGTATTCCGATGAGATCGTGAAGCGTTGCCTCATGATCCACACTACCGCTTCGCTGCCTCAGCACCGGGAGGATCGGCGTCAGCGGCTACACGCCCAAGTGGTCAAGTGCAGGGCAAACCTCACCACCAATCTCTACCGTCGTTGGCTGTCCGCAGTGTTGGACCAGTTGGCGGACGACCCGTTGCCGAATGACTGGCTGCTGCTGGCGACCAGGACCTTGGCGCAGATGGTGGCCGAGGGAGCCGACCCCGTACCGGATTGGTGCAGGTCCATGAACTGGTTGACGGATTACGCGGACCACCGGCATGATCAGGTCCGCCGTCGGCTCCGGGATCACCTGCGGTCTACTATGTACACTCCTCAAGATGGCACCGGGGAAGCAGGTTGGACGATGTTGGACAGTGAGCGGCTGGCAGTTTGGGAGTCGGGCGACATGTTTGGCCGCGGCAACTTCAGTTGGGACGACGTGCCATCATCCCTGCTCGACCATGACATCTCAGGAAAGCGCCGTACAGTCCTGTTCCGAGATCAGGTGGAAGAGTTTTTGGGCGTGCCCTTGGAAGTTCCCGGTCAGACTGATCCACCTTGGTGGTCTCGTTTCAGGAAACGCCGATGAACATTCCCCACCGCAGCCCATCGAATTCTCCCTGCGATTCGCCGATGGTTTGGCACCAGATTAGGTGTGGAACGTGTGATACCAATCTTAGTGTGATATCGACACATCACACCGTCGTCTGCCCGAGGGGGGTCTCCTGCAACCCGCAGGACAGCAGTTGTCTTGGCGAACGACACTGGACCAGCCGCCTCCGGGGCAACGGCCCGATGATCAACCAATAGTGTCTCAGACATACTGGATTGGTATGAGGCGCGGGCCGGTTGCCTACTCGTCGGCAGGCAGCCAGCCCCGGTACCTGAGAAACTCCGCCAGCAGGGGAATCGACGCGGTACGGCCCTGCAAGGCCTGCCAGGCCACCCACAGGGCCACCGCGACGGCAATCATCCAGGTGATCGGCATGAGACAGAGGAGCATGCCACCGGCCAGCCAGCCAATAAAAGGGAGGGTTGAGCCAAAAACCCCAGCCCCGAGCAACATCGCGATCCAGAGGAGCGTTACCGATACCGCCAAGGCCAGGCTCTGCACGGCGTGGTAGTGTTGGAAGCGTGTGCGCGTGCGGCTCACGAGCACTATCAAGGGGATCGCAAACGGCAGGACCAGCAGGGATCCGTAACAGATGGCGGCCACCAGGCGCTCGCTACTGTTGGGACCCGGTTCGGGGGCGGCCGCCTGCTCCCAGTCGTCGCCGTCGTCGGCCAGCGGATCCCAGTCATCGGCGATTCCCGGCCAGTCGGCAGCATCCCGATCCATGGGCGACGGGGAGTCCAGAGGATCCTTCCCTTCGTCTGGCGGATTCTTCGAATCGTCGGCTGACACACCCAATCTCCAGTACGGTACACAATGCCCCTGCGCGCGGCAGGGACCTCCAATCAAGGTACGCAGGGGCGGGTAGTCGGGTTGCATCGTTCCCCCACCAAGAAACAACGTCAATGTCCGACCCCCAACGCATTGTGTTCATGGGAACACCGGATCTGGCCGCCATCGTGCTGGCGCGCATGCTGGAGCATCAACGGAACACGAATCCCCCGTGGCATCTACGGGGTGTGGTCACGCAGCCCGATCGACCCAGGGGCCGGAAGCGCCAGCCGGCGGAAAGTCCGGTCAAGCAGTTGGCCGTGTCCCACGACCTGCCGGTGCTGCAGCCCGATCGGGTTAGGCGCAATCCGGAGTTTGCCGCTCGGCTGGCAGCCTGGGAGCCGGACGTAGTCGTGGTGATGGCCTATGGCCAGATTCTCCCGCCTTCCATCCTGAACCTGCCCCGAACCGGCTGCCTCAACATCCACGCGAGCCTGCTGCCGGCCTTGCGGGGAGCCTCCCCGATCTTCGGCGCCGTGCGCCAGGGCCTGACCGTGACCGGGATCAGCATCATGCAGATGGACCGGAGCTTGGATACCGGCCCGGTCGTGGACAGGACTGAGACTGCCGTGCTGCCCCGCGACACGACCGGGTCCCTGGGACCGAGGTTGGCGGAACTGGGTGCCGAACGTCTGCTGACCGTGCTGCCGGCCTGGCTTGCGGGGGAATGCCAACCCATCCCCCAGGCCTCCCTGCCGGGCAAACCATCCCACTGCGGGCTGATTCGCAAGGCGGACGGGCGCATCGACTGGACACAGTCGGCCGCGGACATCGCCCTGCAGGTCAGAGCCTGCAATCCCTGGCCGGCCGCGCACTGCTGGTGGCAGGGCCAACAACTCCGGGTGCTGGAGGCCCGGCCCGAAACGGAAGGGAAACCGACGCGGGAACCGGGACGGGTGCTGGATACGGACGACGGGCTCGCGGTCCAGACAGGCGACGGGTTGTTGCGGTTGACCACGGTTCAACTGGCCGGGCGCAAGGCCATGGCCGCGGCCGACTTCCGCCGCGGTGCCGGGCGCAACATGGTGGGAAGCCTCCTTCAGTCCGCGCCCTGACCATGGGGCGGGTGTACCCGCCCCAGCCCTGTGCTTCGCATAATCCTTTGACAATGTGTCTGTTTATGCTCTAGCATGTCTATATGGACAAGGTGTACAGCATCGGGAAGTTCGGGAAGCGGGTGGGGCGTTCGCCCAGCCGACTGCGGGAAATGGACCGGAAGGGCATCTTCCGGGCCCGTTGGACGGCCACCGGGCGGCGGTACTACACGGAGGCCGATGCCCTGCGGTTCCTGGGCGAGCCGGCTGCGCAGGGTGTCACGGTGGTCTACTGCCGGGTCTCCCGCCGCCGCCAGCAGGCCGACCTGCAACGCCAGGTGGCGGCCATGGAAACCTACTGTCTGGGAGTCGGCGTGGCCGTGGACGAATGGTTGACGGAAATCGGCGGCGGCCTGAACTTCAAGCGCAAGGTGTTTCTGAAACTGATGGAGCGCATCGAGCAGCGGGCGATCGCGCACCTGCTCATTGCCCACCAGGATCGGCTGACCCGCTTCGGGTTCGACTGGTTCGCGCATTTTGCCGAGCAGCACGGCTGCACCCTCACGGTGGTCAACCAGGAAAGCCTGTCCCCGCCAGAGGAAATGGTCGAGGACCTGATGGCCATCGTGCACACGTTCTCCGGTCGGTTATACGGGTTGCGGTCGTACCAAAAGCAGTTGGGGGAGGCAGTCCGGGATGGCTAGGGGCACCGCGCCGAAGGTCACCCGCATCCTGTACAGCCGGGACCTGAACCGCGCGAAGTACGACCGGCTGCACGGGATCACCGCCCTGTGTGCGCGCGTCCGCGGCGATGCCTGGCAACGCTGCAGTGGCATCTCGGCAGCCCGGCAGTCCGCCTACGAGATCCGCAACGCCTGGATGGCGGCCGACTACGACTGGCACGGGCTGCCGGCCGTCCTGGGCCGCGCCACGCTGCTGGATGCCCTGGGGGACATCAAGGCTTCCCGCGAGGCGGCCAAGGCGTCGGTCCGGAAGGCCATCTGGAACCATACCCGGGGTTGTCCCGCAGAGCGGAAGCGTCTGTACTCCCTGTTGAAGCGGGACCGCTGGGACGAGGACGCCTACCTGCACCGCCACATGCGACGCAAGTGGAAGGGCGGGACCTCCCGCTGCTCCAACCAGATTGTGCTGGAACCCAACGCCTACGAAACCCAGGTCTGGCACGGCCGCACCTGGCTGTACGTCAAGGGGGTGGCCCGCGGCGAACGCATTGCCGTGCCCCTGGGCGGCACCCGTGTACCGACCGGCAACCTGCGGCTCATCCTGCGGGACGGCCAAGTGGAGGTCCACCACGCCGTCGATGAGCACGCGGTGTGCAGCACCCGGCCCTGCGGCGAGGGTGAAATCGGTGTGGACAAGGGCTACACCGAAGCCTACACGGACAGCGACGGGAAACGCCACGGCGAGGGTCTGGGCGACCTGCTGGCGGCCGAGAGCGACCACGTCAAGGTCAAGGGCGGACGGCGCAACAAGCTTCGGGCCGTCGAGAAGAAGCACCGTGAGGCCGGCCGCACCCGCAAGGCCGACAACATCCGGCGCAACAACCTCGGCAACTGCAAGTGGGACAACCGCAAGAAACTGCACAACGCCCAGGTGCGGGAACTGCTGTGCAAGGCCGCCCACGGGATCGTGGACCGCGCCGCCGTCATCGCCTGCGAGGACCTGACGGCCCCCATGCAGTCCGCCAAGGTCCGCCACAAGGGTACCCGGCGCCGCCTGGCCGCCTGGACCAAGGGCCTGATGGCCGACACCCTAACCTCGATATCTCGGCGCAGAGGTTCTGCGTCGGTGTTGGTGAACCCCGCCTACACGTCGCAAATCGACTCGCGCACCGGTCTCCTGCAGGGGAAGCGGCGCGGCGACCGGTTTCACGGCTGGGACGGAGTCGTGTTGGATGCGGACACCAACGCCGCCCGCAACATCCTGCAGCGCATGTACGACGACGAGATTGACTTGTACATGCCCTACCGGAAGGTCAGGAGCCTGCTGCTGGATCGAATCGGGACTCCGGAGGGGACGGCTCCTCCCGGACTCGAGCCCGTCGGCCGGCGGACGCTGGCCTGACCGGGCCGAGAGCGAATCACCCGTTGTGTCCCGTTTTCACAAACAGACACGGTTTCGGGAACTGCTACGCTGACCAACTCGGATCCCGTATAGGACCAACCTCCCCCATGGCACGAACCGAACGCATCTGTGCGGAGTGCAGCGGTGCCGTCCAAATCGAGGACCAGTTCTGTCCCACCTGCGGGTCGGACACGCAAGCAGAACTGATACCGACACCGGCATCGTCGCTGGCACAGAAAGCCGTGGCCGCGGCACCCGCCCTGCTGGCGGTGAGTCTGGTGGTCCTGAAGCTGGGTGGCAGCCTGTTGCGCAATCCGCTGGTACGCCAACTGCTGGCGGGAAGCCGTGGCGGACTTCCCGCCGTCCGCCGTACCGGGGAACCCCCGATATCCGGCAGGAGGCTGCATGTCAGGCGTCGCTGGCGCATCCGCCATCGGGACGGACGTCACACCAGCGGCGAAGAAGAAGAAACCTACACCGTCTCCTGACGTGCAGCGCCCATAGCGTCAACTGAGGGACGTGCTGGGACGCTTGCCAAGCTTGATCGTGACCCTTACGTTGCTGCCGTTGCGCAGCACGGTCAGATTCACCTCGTCCCCCGGAGACGAGTACCGTTCCAGGTAGAGCATGAGGTCGTCGAACGAACTAATCTTGAAGTCCTCGACGTGGGTGATCAGATCGCCCCCGGCACCGGTGGGGCAAATGAATTCCAACTCATCCGAATCGAAACGGGCCCGGGCACTGGCGCCGGACAGTCCGCCGCGGGCTGCCGGGCCGCCGGGCACAACCTGCGTGACATACGCGCCCCGCACGCTCTTGGGCAGGTCCAACGCCTCGGAGCAGATGGGGCTGTAGCTTGCGCCTTGGACACCCAAGTAGGCGTGCTCATACCGACCCGACTCGATCAAAGCCGGGATCACCCGGTTCACGATCGTGGACGGAACCGCCAGGCCGATGCCGCTGAAGGACCGCTGCTCGGAGATGATCTGGGAAACCACGCCCACCACCTCGCCCCGGTTGTTGAAGAGGGGCCCGCCGGAGTTGCCGGGGTTGGTGGCGGCATCAAACTGGATGCTGTCCGGAATCCGGTACCGCGTCATCGTGTTCATGGTGCGGCCCAGGTTGCTCACAATGCCGGAGGTCAGGGTCTGCTCCTGTGAAAACGGGGTCCCAATCACGGCCACGCGCATGCCGACCTGCAGTTCCTCGCTGCGGCCCATCGTGACAGGCTGCAAGTCATAGCCCACGGGATCGATCTTGAGCACTGCCAGATCGCTGTCGGGGTCCGTGGCCAACACCTCCCCAACCGACATGGTCCCATCCTGGAATGTGATGTGCATGGTGTCCGCCGACTGTACGACATGGGCGTTGGTAACGATATGGCCCTGCTCGTCCCAGATGAAGCCGGAACCCTGGCCCAAGTTGTCCAGCATTGGGTTGTTGCTGTTGCCGAACGTGTTGACCTGCACCACCGAGGGATTGCCGCGGGCGTAGATGTCCATCAGCACCGCGGTTTCGTAGTCCACCTCGACTGCTTCCAGGGATTCGGGATCCACGGTGACGCTGAGCGCCCTGGGTTCCGCAACCGGCACCTGGACCTGTTCGGTACCGATGCCCGGCAGCAGATTGGGTGCAAAGCGGTTCGCCAACGCCGTCCCCCGACCCAACAGGTTGTCCCAAGCCACGAGGCCTGCCAGGACAAGGACAATGATCAGCAGGAAGGAGGCCAGACCCGGTCCGCGGCGGCGCGGACTGGGCGGCTCGGGACGGGTGTACTGTGTCATGGATGGATATTGAAGCCGAACGGGAGTTCCCGGCCGGCCGGTTGAAAGAAAGGAAAAGTCAGTCGCGGCTCAGTCCCACCAGCAGAAAGGCGTAGTAGGCCAGGGTCATGACCGAGGACACGGCAGCCGCGACATAGGTGAGGGCAGCGGCATTGAGCACCTTGTTGACGCCCTCCATCTCCTCCGCGTAGAGGATGCCGTGGCCAACGAGCAACTGCCGCGCCCGTGTGCTGGCGTTGAACTCGACCGGCAGCGTAATCAGGGTGAAGACCGTGGTCAAAGCGAACAGCACGACACCGACACCCAGCAGTTCGGGGGTTTGCATAATCGCCCCCAGGAAACAGATGCCGGGTCCCAGCCAACCGCCAATGTTGGCGGTCGGGACAGCGGCCGACCGCAACCGCAGTGGTGCATAGCCCTGCTGATGCTGTACGGCGTGGCCCGCCTCGTGGGCGGCAATCCCGGCCGCGGCCACGCTGCGGCCATGGAACACATCGCGGCTCAGGCGCAGGGCGCGCTGACCCGGATGGTAGTGATCCGACAGCCAGCCTCTGGACTCCTCGACCGGAACGTCGTACAGGCCTTGGCTGTCCAGGATCTGGCGGGCTGTCTGTTCACCGGTCAAACCCCGGATATTGGCAACCTTGGAGTACTTCCCCATGTTGCGCTTGACTCTGGCCTGCGCCCAAAGGCCCAGCAACAGGGAAGGAAGAATCAGCAGAATGTAGATGCCCATCGCGCGTTCCTGTAGGTCCGACCGCGGATTGTGTGTTGCGAATCCGCCCGTTCGTCGGCACAGTTTGGCCATTGCCGCCGGACGAATTCGGATTGTAGAGGATTGGCGGTCCCAGTATGTTAGGGATTTGTTGAAATGCGACCCGATTTCGGCCGGCGCTTTCAGATCGAGGCTCGCCGCATTCCCGCCAGCCAGCGCACGTTGCCCACAACCGAGCTAAAGAGGAAGTAGGCGGTGCCGCCCGCGGCGATTCCCAGCAGCAATTGGATCCAGGCGGCTTCAGCCCAGGGCCCTGTACCGGAGCCAATCCCGGCCAACACCAGCCACACGGCACCGCCCATGGCCGCGGCCGCAACGGCCGTGCGCACGCTGTCCCAGGCCAACTGGCCGGGGGCCAGCCGCGGCAGGTGCGCGCGCAACCACCACAGCAGCAGCAGGATTTCGACGGTGGTCGCCACGCTGGCGGCCAGGGCCGGCCCGGCGTAGCCCAGCGGTCCGACCCACCACAGGCTCAGACCGATGTTGATCAGGACAATCGTCACCCCGGCCAGCATGGGCCTCCGGGTGTCGTGCAGGGCATAGAAGGCCCGTACCGTAATCTCAACCGCGGCATAGGCCGTCAGGCCGGGCAGGAAGTACTGCAGGGCCCTTGCCACCCGTTGGGTGCTGTCGGCATCGAAGCTCCCCCGCTCGAAGAGCAGTTCAATCAACGGTACGCGCAACAGGTACATGCCGACGGTGGCGGGCACGGCCAGCCACACCACGAGCCGCAGCATCGTGCGGAAGGATGCGGCCATGTCGTCGAGCCGACCGCGGTCGGCCTGGGCCGCAAAGGAGGGGAACGCGACGATGGACAGGGCCTGGGCGAAGACCGAGACCGGAATCAGCATCAGGCGGAACCCGTAGTCGAACGCACTTACGCTGCCCGGAGCAAGGCGGCTCACGAGGTTCGTGTTTACGATGAGGTTCAGGTGGATGAACAGGAGGCCGACCATGCGCGGACCCATGAGCTTCAGGATGTGGAACAGGTCCGCATCGCGCCAGTCCAGGGTCCAGCTGTAACGAAGGCCGTGCTCCCGCAAAGCCGGCAGTTGGATCAACAGGTGCAGCAGGGATCCCGCCACCGCCCCCACAACCAGGCCGCGGACGCCGAACGGTTCGGCCAGCCACAGGGCCGCGCCCCAAATGGCGACATTGCGCAGAGCCGGTGCCGCCGCCGGCAGCAGGAAGTGCCTCCTGGTGTTCAGGGCGCCCATGCACAGGCCGCTGACTCCATAAACCACGGTGCCCAGCAGCAGCCAGCGCATGAGTTCGGCCGCCAGGTCCTGCTGTGCCGGTTCGAACCCGGGCGCCAGGACATGCCGCATCAGCCATGGCGCCATGGCAATGCCGGCCAGCGCCAGCACGGCCAGCACCAGCGTGACCGCGTTCACCGTCTGGCTGAAGAGACGCCAGGCCACCGCCGCGCCGCGGCGATGCGAGAGACGGCTGAACGTGGGTATGAAGGCGCTGCCGAGCGCGCCGCCCGCCACTACTTCAAAGATCAGGTCCGGGACGCGGAAAGCGGCCTGGTAGGCGTCCAGCGTCGGCGAGAGGTTGAAGGCGCCGGCGATGGCGATGTCGCGCGCCACGCCGGTCACCCGGCTCAGCACGAAGAAGAGCATCACCAGCGATGCCGCCCCCAGCAGTGAGCGGGCACCCCCCGCAGGACGCGACGGGGCGTCCCGACCTTCGTCTGCCGGCGGCATGCTTCCTGTCGGCGGGCTGCTGCCCGGCCGGACCGGGATCAGCCGGCCGCGGCTTTGGCTTTGGCCTGGCGCGCCTTGTCGTCCGTCTTCGCTGCCTTGGGCGGGGTTGCGGTTTCTCGCGGTCCGCTTTCGGACGCATCCCCCTTGGTATCGGCCTTCCCGCCTTGGGAGTCGGCATCCTTCGCGTCGGCCTTCACATCGGTGTCGGCCTTCTCTTCAGCCTTGTCCTTGCCGTTGGCGTTGTCCGTCTTGTAGAACCCGCTGCCCTTGAAGTGAATGGCGGGCATGCTCATGAGACGCCGCGTCGCCGTGGACCGACAGTGGGGGCAGGCCGGCGCTTCGGTCATCGAAAACGACAGAATCTGCTCGAAGTGTTCGGAGCAGTGCGTGCAGGTGAACTCGTACAGGGGCATGGCTGGGTACGTGGTGTCTGGACCGCGGGTGCCGGTTCCTGGCTGGGACCGGCGGAGTTTTCCCCATTCCACGGTTTCCGGGCAAGACAAATCGAAAGGGAAGTATATAGAGGTTGAATTGGATCGTTGTATTCATAGGACGGACGGCAAATGGGGAAAACCCGGTGCCGTTGGAGGGGCTCGGAAGCCGTTTTCCCTCGTAGGAAGCCGGTCCGCGGTGGATTCGGGACAGGGCCGCCAATGGGGAAAACTCGCCAAATCGTGGGGAAAGAATGGGGATAACTCGGGGTCCAATGGGGAAAACTCGCTTCTTATGCGAAATTGCCAGCATCGGGCCGAGGAGAGTTATCCCCATTCCGGTCCGAGTTATCCCCACGTTTTCCCCATTAATTGCCGAGTTATCCCCATTCTTTCCCCATTCTCCAACCGGCGGCACCGGTCGTTGGCACATGGATTTCTATGCGAAATCGGCGGTGTTTGGCCGAGTGGGTTTGCCCATTCCGGTCCGAGTGTTCCCACGATTCCCCATTAACCGGCGGGCACCGGCCGTTTGCGCATGTGGCAGTGCTTGAACTTGCGGCCGCTGCCGCAGGGACAGGGATCATTCCTTCCCGGCTGGGCCGAGCGGCGTCGCTGCACCGGCGTCGCCTGGGTGCCGTTCTGTCGGTTCAGTTGAACGCGGTCGAAGGCGGGCTGTCTCCGGACCATCGGCTGCGCAACCTGCAGCTGCAGGGCCAGCAGTGTGCGGGCCGTCTGCTCCAGAATGTCCGTCTGCAGGAGGGAGTACATGTTGAATGCCTCCTGCTTGTAGGCGACGATGGGCTGGATTTGGCCAACCGCCCGGAGACCGATGCCCTCGCGCAAATGGTCGAGGTCGGTCAAGTGGCGGGTCCAGAGCGAATCGATGGTGCCCAGCATCACGTCGCCCAGCACCTGCCGAAACAGATCGTCGCTTTCGCACTGTGCCAGCTTGGCCGCCAAGGCATCGACGATGCCCCCCAGGAGGATTGCCTCCATCTCCGCCTTGGTGCGCAGGGCCTCCCGATCCTCCTCCAGAACCTCCAGCAGCGGCACCGGCAGGCGCGTGCTGTCCGGTGGGAAGAAGGCGCGGAGGGGCCGCAGGGCCTCGTCCGCATCCTCATCCTCGCCCAGCACGAAGGCGTCCGCGATCTGGTCGGACACCAAATCCGCGATCATGGCCCGCGCGATCGGAACCCTGTCTGCGGCCCCCAGAATGAGTTGCCGCTGTTCATAGATGGCGGTGCGCTGTTCGTTCACCACCTCGTCGTACTGCAGCACGTTCTTGCGGCTGTCGAAATAGAAGCCCTCGACCTTGACCTGGGCGTTTTCGATGACCCGGTCAATCATCCCGGCTTCGATGGGGGCGTCCTCCATCTTGAAGCGATCCATGATCCGGGACACCCGTTCCCCGCCAAAGCGCAGCAGCAGGTCGTCCTCGAGGCTGAGGTAGAACCGACTGCTGCCGGGATCGCCGAGGCGGCCGGAGCGGCCGCGCAACTGGTTGTCGATGCGGCGGGGCGCGGGGGGGCCCCGGGCGGCCACCTGCAGGCCGCCCCCGGGCCCACCCCGTGCAGGCCGCCCACGGACAAACCCTCCCGCTGTTCCTGTTCGACCTGGCGGTGGACGTCCGCCACCGTGTCCACCCATTCGCCGTCGGATGCGGCGCGGGGATCCTCGCCGCGGTCGAGCAGATCCAGCACCCGGGTCCATTCGCCCTGCGGAATGGACAGAAGGTCGACCTTCTGCTTCCGCAGTTGATCGCGGGCCAGGCCTTCCGAATTGCCGCCCAGAAGGATGTCCACGCCGCGTCCCGCCATGTTGGTGGCGATGGTCACGGCGCCCCGGCGGCCGGCCTGGGCGATGATGGTTGCCTCCCGCTCGTGGTTCTTGGCGTTGAGGACTTCGTGCGGTACCCGCGCCCGTCTCAGCTGCCGGCTCAACTGCTCGCTGGTTTCCACTGCCACCGTGCCGACCAGCACCGGCCGGCCGGCCTCGTGCTCGGCCTTGATCTCCGCCACAACCTGCCGGAACTTAAGGTCCTTGGTCTTGTAGACCACGTCCGGCCGGTCGTCGCGAATGACCGGCTTGTGCGTGGGGATGGCAACCACGTCAAGGTCGTAGATGCCCCGCAGCTCCTCTTCCTCCGTCTTGGCCGTGCCGGTCATGCCGGCCAGGCGCGGGTACATGCGGAACAGGTTCTGGAACGTGATGCTGGCCAGCGTCATCGATTCCCGCTGGACCGTCACCCCTTCCTTGGCCTCGATGGCCTGGTGCAGGCCCTCGCTGAAGCGCCGGCCCTCCATCATGCGGCCGGTGAACTCGTCCACGATCACGACCTCGCGGTCTCTGACCAGGTATTCGACATCCTTCCGGTAGAGAACGCTGGCCCGCAGGGCGTTGTCCAGATACGGCAGCATCTCGGCATGCTCGCTGCCGTAGAGGTTGTCGATGCCGAGCGCCGTCTCCATGAGCTCGATGCCGGCCTCGGTCAGGGTGACCGTGCGTTCCTTTTCGGCGACGGTGTAGTCGCGCTCCGCCTGCAGCTGCCTGACCAGCGAGGCGAACCGCTGGTAGTGGCTGGAGCTGTCGCGGGCCACGCCGGAGATGATCAACGGGGTGCGGGCCTCGTCGATCAGGATATTGTCGACCTCGTCGACGATTGCGTAGTGGAGTTCCCGCTGCACCTTGCCGTCCAGGCTGCGGGCCATGTTGTCGCGCAGGTAGTCGAAGCCGAACTCGTTGTTGGTGCCGTAGGTGATGTCCGCGGCGTAGGCCTCGAGGCGGGAACAGGGCCGGAGGCTCAGGTACCGGTCGTCGGACGTGCGGAAGTCCGGATCGAAGATGAAGCTGCCGGCTTCCCCGCCGCCGCCCTGATTCTGAATCACGGCGGCGGATGCGCCGAGGAGGTGGTAGATCGGTCCCATCAGCTGCAGGCCGACCTTGGACAGGTAGTCGTTGGGGGTGACGAGGTGGGCGCCCCGTCCGGTCAGGGCATGCAGATAAAGCGGCAGGGCCGCCACGAAGGTCTTGCCCTCGCCGGTTTTCATCTCGGCGATGGCGCCTTGGTGCAGGACGATCCCGCCCAGCAGCTGGACATCGTAATGGCGCTTGCCCAGGGTGCGCCGACAGGCTTCCCGGACCATGGCGAAGGCTTCGGGCAGCAGGTCGTCGAGCACCGCGTGCTCCGCGTCGTAAAGCTGTTGTCGGGCCTGTCGCTGGCGCTGCTGGACCGCCCCGCCCCGGCCCAGGCCGGCGTCGGCGAGGTGGCGGTCGGCTTCCGCCAGCCCCTCCCGCGCCGCTTCGGTGCGCTCCCGCACCAGCACCCGAAACGCGTCCGTGCGTCCGCGCAGGTCCGCGTCCGGCCGGCGCGCGACCTCCGGTTCAAGGCCGTTGATCTCCTCCACCAGCCGGCCGTGCTTCTGGATCACCCGATCGTCGGGCGAGCCGAACACCTTGTTGTAAAGCCTGCGCAGCATGAAGCGGCCCGTGCGGGAAATACTCCGGCCCGATATCAGTAGTTGAGGTACTCGCCCACGCTTTCGCCGCGGTGGATGCGGTCGATGACTCCGGCCAGCGTGCGGCCCATGGGCAAAATGTGGAAGGAATCGGTCCGGTTCCCCTGCGGGACGGGGATGGAGTCGGTCACGATCACCTCGGTGAATGCGCTGTTGGCCAACAATTCGACAGCCCCGCCGCTCAGCACCGGATGCGTGGCCGCGGCAAACAGCCGCCGGCCGCCGTGTTCCTTCAGGAACTCCGCCGCCTTGCAGATGGTGGAGCCGGTGTCGATTTCGTCGTCGAACAGGATCAGGTCGCGGTTCTTGACCTCCCCGATGACCGAGAACATGGCCAAGCCGGTTTGGTGGCTGCGCCGTTTCTCGATGATCGCCATGGGCACGTGCAGCTTTTCCGCCAGGTTGCGGGCGCGCTTGACCGAGCCGACGTCGGGCGAGACCACCGTGGTCTGGTTCAGGTCGATGTCCAGCGCGCGGATGTGGCCGGCGATGATGTCGATGGCCGACACCTCGTCGACCGGAATGTTGAAGAAGCCCTGGATTTGGCCGGCGTGCGAATCAATGGTGAGGATGCGGTCGGCGCCGGCCGTGATGATCAGATCCGCCACCAGCCGCGCCGTAATCGGGGAGCGCGGCACGTCCTTCTTGTCGGAGCGGCCATAGCCGTAGTAGGGAATCACGGCCGTGATGCGGCCGGCACTGTCGCGGCGCAGGGTCTCGATGAAGATCAGGAGCTCCATCAAGTTGTCGTTGGCCGGGGCCGACGTGGGCTGAATCAGGAAGACGTCCTTGCTCCGGGCACTGTGCGCCAACTGCACGAACGTGTTGGAGTTGGGAAACGTTGTGACCGTCGACTCGGCCTGGCAAATGCCCAGGCAATGGCAGACGGACTCGGTCAGCGGTTGGTTGGCGGTGCCGCCGTACACCACCAGTTCGCCGTACAGGTTGGATGAAATCTCATGTCGGGGGGTTTTCATGACGTCATCCCTTGGACGGAACCCGCGCCGGGTCGCTGCGAGGAGGGTCAGCGATGCCGGACCGGGTCGAAGTATGCGTCCTGGTAGAGGATCATGGCCGTGGCATTGGTCTCCCAGAGCCGGTCCAGCAGGGCATCCGAGTCTATCAGACCAAAGCGGTTGGACTCCACGAAATCGGTCAACATTCGGCGGAAAGCGCGGGTGCCGGACCGTTCCCGGAAATGGTCCAGGAACAGGGCGCCCTTGGCCCGCACCAGGACGCGGTAGTCGGTGCCGGTGACATAGTCGTGGACGCGCAGGTCGACGGGTCCGTCCCGGTTCTGGCTTTGAAGGCGCTCCACTGGAATCTCCAGCTTCTGGATGCGATGCACGGCGGCCGCGTCCTCGCCGTGCAGGCGTTCCTGGTAGAGCAGGACGGCCAGGGTGGACAGGGCCTCGTCCAGCCAGGGAGCGTTGACCGGGTCGTTCTGAACGAGCTGGGACCACCACTGGTGCGCCACGGAAAAAGCGATTTCCAGCTCCAGGTCGCTGGCAAAGGCGCGGTACAGCTGCACACCGATCAGGCTCACCTGGGGCAGTTCCATCGAGAAGTTGGCCAAGGGCGCCATCGCCACGGTCAGGGTCGGCCAGGGATAGGGGCCGAATTCCTCCTCGAACGCGCGCAGGGCGGCCACGGCGAAGTCCCGGGCCTCCAGGCCGGAGTCGCCGTAGGCCGGCACCCACCAGCTGGTTACCAGCACCCCGCCGGCGTCGAAGGAAGTCGATTCGTAGCCGGCGTGCGTGATCAGGGAGAACTCGGGCACGGGGCCGGCCAGCAGGCTGTAGCGGATCAGCGGTACGGGTTGGCATTCCCATGCCGCCAGGCGGTCGGGACAGGCGGCCATGTTCTCCTCCGCGCACTCGGACCACGGCGCCTGGTGGGGGCAGTTGTGGATAAACCCGGTGCGTTCCTGCTCCACGCCGGGGGTTACGGGCGGAAATCCCTCCGGCATCCACAGCCGCACGCGAAAAAAGGAGGCGGGGCTGTAGAGGATATCGGCGAAGGTGGGGGCCGTCTCCTGCCACCAGTGGCCGGGGGCCGCAGGGCTGGTCGGCACGTAGTGGGCAAGCACGGGGTAGAACCACGGCGCGGCGTGGAAGCCCAGCATCTGGCCGAACGGCACGTAGACGGACGAGACCTCCGGGAAGACGGGCAGGTCCAGGCTCCAGACCAGATCGATTTCAAAGGGCCGTCCGGGACGGATCCATTCCTCGGTCGGCAGCAGGAAGACAGCTGCCGTGTCGTCCGCCGCTAGCTTGAACGGCACGAGTGCGTTGCGCACCGTGCCCCGTTCGAGCACCAGGCGCCCGCCCACGTGCGTCAGGTTGGGGTAGAGGCGAAAGACCAACTGTGTCCAGGTGTCCCCGGAATGGTTGACGCCTGAGACCTGCATGCGACCCTCCAGGTGGTTGCGCGTCGGCTGGTACCAGACTTCCATGTCGATGCGGGGAGCGCCCGTCAACTCCGTCAGAAGCGGTGCATATTCCGGACGCACGACCGGTGCGTATACCTCCGCGAGACCGGGAGGGGCCGTCGTGCAGGCGGCCAGGATCAGCCACGCGAACAGGAGGGCCGTCATGCGCCACCGAAGCCGGCCGGGTTCCCCGCGGCGAGGCCGCACGGCGCGGGACAGTGCCGGTCGAGGGTTGGGGCGGGACACGATCGGAAGCCGGGCAACGGAGAGGTGGGGACAGCGGGCCGGTGAGATTGTACGGTGAACCGGGGAATTTCAGCGGCCTGGTGGACAATGGCGGCATCCTGAGGCGTTTCCAGTGCCCGTGGACGGGGCAAGCCGTGCTCGACCGAAACCAACTCTATGCCGAACTGACCGGGATTAAACCCAGGCTCAAGGCCCGCATCGACCGGGATCAGGGGGTGGAGCAAAATCTGGCGCCGGTCCGCGACTGGTTCCGGACCGTTCGGCGGCCGGAATTGGAGGCGCAACTGGAGGCGAGCGGGGTTGTGTGGCCGGGCGCGCGCCCCACATGCGACATGGACCGCGCCGACGGCTTTCGCATCGCCGGCCCTGTCGACACGGACGACTTCCAGTCCATTGCCGGCCTGTTCGGCTGGGCGGACGGCATTCTGCGGCGGCGAGCCGTGTTGGCGGTGGACGGCAGCCATCTGGTGCCCGAGCGAGGCATGTCCCTGACCCTGGGTGCGATTCAGATCGGCTGGCACCTGAACGATCCCCTGGCCGGCCGCGCGGAGGAGTACCAGGACATCAGCCTGCAGTTGTCCGACAAGTACGGCAGTGCCGAGCACAACACCGAGTTCGTTTCGCAAATCAACCTGGCGCGTTCCGTCAAGGAGTGCGAGACGCTCCTCGACAAGGCCCTGGCCATGGCGCACACGCCGGTCTGCTTCTACGACAACTCCTACATTGCATCGTTTCTGGCCTATCAGACGGACGAGTTCCGGGATCGCTACCTGGGAGCCCTGGACACCCTCCTGACCCGGGCCGAGGCCGCGCAAATTCCGGTGGTGGGGTACATCGACGCCAGCGACAGCCGCGATCTGGTCCACATGTACGGTTCCGCGCACGACCAGGCGACCCTGGACGATTCGGACCTGTACGGAATCACGGATGCCGCCCTGGTGGCCGCACTGCTGCCCGGCTGGGGCGATCGGACCCCCCTCATGCAATGCGCGCGCCACGACGGGGTCAGTTTCGAGCGGGGACCGGACTTCCTGTACGGCAGGGTGGGGATTGTCTACCTGCGACTGCACAGGCGAACTCTGCCGGCCCGGGTCGAAATCCCCCTTTGGATTTGGGAGCGGGAGGGCCTGCTGGAAGAGGTCATGGATGTGGTGCGGGCGCAGGTGGTCCTGGGCAACATGAGCTATCCGCGCGCCCTGAGCCGCGCCGACCGCCAAGCCACCCTCAGCACGGCCGACCGCCGGGTCTTCTACAACCTGGTCAAGTCGTGGGCCAACCAGGAGTTGGGCCAGAACGTAACCCGGTCCGCCAAAGCCAACAGCAAGCGGGTTACCCGTCCGTCCGGGACGGGAGCCGCCGAATTCGGCTGAGTTGGAGTGTCTGCCGGCCTATGCCATACTGAACATCCAACCCCCAAGGACCCGGGGACGCCGCCGGTGTCCTGAACCATTCCGCTGCCATGATCGATGACAGGGGGCCGGAGGCGTCCGCCGCACCTCCGGTCCTGCCCGCGCACTGGGACACGCCCCTGAAGCGCGGGATCCTGATCCTGATCCTGATCCTTGCGATCTTCCTGCTGTGGCTGGCCCGGCCGGTGCTGCCGCTGGTCATCCTGGCCGGCATTCTGTCCTACCTGCTCACCCCGGTTGCCAACTTCATCTCGCGCCCGCGCCTGCCGCGCGGGGTGATGACCTTCCTGCTCTACCTGCTACTCCTGACCGCGCTGGTGCTCGGTCTCTACGCCATGCTGCCGGTCCTGGACGCGCAGTACCAGACCGTGTTGCGCATCGGCGGCGGCTTCGTCTCCAGCCTGCTGGTGCAGGTCAGCCAAATCCCGGACACGGTGCATCTGCTCGACATGCCTCTTGAGACCGCGCCCCTCAAGCAGGTGCTGGAACCGTGGCTGGGGGAAACGACTGTGGACGGCCTGCCGACGCTGCAGGGCGTGCTGAACCGGATCAACGACGCCTACACCGCGACCTCCGGCGTGTTCCGGGGCACGCTCAACTTCGGTCTGGGCATCATCAACACGGGCGTCGAGGTCCTGCTGTCGGCGTTGTTCGTCTTCGTGGTCAGCTTCTACCTGACCAAGGATGCGCCGCACATCCGCACCTTCCTTGAGGGCAACTTCCCGAGGAAGTACAAGTCCGAGTGGCAGGACCTGATCCGCTGCGTGGGCAACGTATGGCGCGCCTTCTTCTTCGGCCAAATCATCCTGTCGTTCACGATCGGCCTGGCGGTGTACGTGCTGCTGCGCCTGCTGGGGGTCCAGGGTGCCCTGGTCCTGGCACTGATCGCCGGCCTGCTCGAGGTCATTCCCAATCTGGGGCCCATCATCTCCCTGGTGCCGACCCTGCTTGTGGCCCTGACGACCGGCAGCAGCACCTTTCCGGAAATGAATTTCGTCGTGTTCGGCCTGATCCTGGCCGCTTCCTACTTCGTCCTGCAGCAAATCGAGAACACGATCGTGGTGCCCCGTCTGATTGGCCGCTTTGTCCAGATCCACCCCACCCTGATCATCATTGGGGTCACGGTTGGGTATTTGTCGAACGGCGTGGTGGGGGCCTTCCTGGCGGCTCCCCTGATGGGCAGCGCGCGGGTGCTGGGCACATACATTTTCGCCAAGCTCATGGATTACCCGGTGTCCTTCCCGGAAGCGGAATCCAATCACCCCTTCCGACGCACCGAGATCTCCATTCAGGTTTACAAGGGCGGGTTCGAGGCCGAGGAACCGGCGAAGGAGTCCCCCGCCGCGGCCGGGTCCAGGGAGTCCAAGCAGCCCGAAGAAGCGGACAGTGGCAACCTGCCGGCCACCGATCCGATGCTGGACACCCCCGCGCCGTCGGCCTGAGGACGCGCCGCCGATCCAAATCCGTACTTCCATCCGTTGGCAGCACGGCCTGTCAAGGAGCGCATGCATCATGACGCGCACCGGAGTTATCGGCTTGGGCAACATGGGGTTGGGCATGGCCCGCAACCTGGTGGGGGCCGGCTTTGACGCGTACGGGTACGACCTGCGGGCGGTGCGGCGGCGCCTGTTCGCCGAATCGGGCGGCACGGCCGTGGGCTCCGTGGCGGAGCTGGGAAGCCGCGTCGACATCGTGTTTCTGATGGTGCTCAACGGAACCCAGGTCCTCGACATCCTGACCGGACCGGACGGTCTGTTGGGATCCATGGAACCCGGTTCGACCGTGGTGGTGAGTGCCACGATCAGGCCCCGCGAGGTGGAGGAGGCCGCGGCCCTGTGCGAGGACGCGGGCCTGCGCCTGCTGGACAGTCCGGTCAGCGGCGGCCAGTCGGGGGCCGCTGCCGGTACGCTCTCGATGATGGTGGCCGGTCCGCCCGGCCTGCTGGAGGAGTATCGGGACGTGTTTGCGGCCGTGGGCGGCATTGTGATGAAGGTGGGGAACCGGGCCGGGCAGGGCCAGACCGTCAAGGCCGTTTTGCAGGCCGTGATCGGCACCACATTCGCAGGCATTTTCGAAGCCCTGGTGCTGGGCGACCGGGCCGGAGTGGACGGACGGGTTGTGCGGGAGGTGCTGGAAGCCAGCCACGTGGGCAGTCCCCTGCTCAGGAACGTGGTCGAGCTTGTTCAGGAGCGCCGCTTCACGGGGACGGGCAGCAACGCGGCCACCTTGCACAAGGACTTGACGATCACAATGGACCTGGCCCTGCAGAGCGGTGTCACGATGTTCACCACGGGTGCGGCCATGCAACTGATGCAGGCCACCCTGCACTCGTTCCCCGGCGAGGACAACTGGGCTGCGGTCAAGGTGCTGGAACGCTTGGCCGGTGTGGAGGGGGAGTGAGATGACGATTTCCCTGGGCGTCATTACCGACGGCATCAGCCGCGATTTGGACCAGGCCCTGGCCGTGGCCGCGGAGCACGGCCTCAATGCGGCGGAGCTTCAGTACGTTGGGTCCCATGAAGTCGGTGATGCGGACTTTCCCGTCGATGCCGACACCGCGGACGCCTCCCGGGCCAGGGGCCTGCCGATAACTTGCCTTTCAAGGCACCTGTTCAGCGGGATGCCGGTACTGGACACGGAGCCGGGCGACGCGGCGCACAACCGGCAGATGGCCGAACTGGCCCGCTGCCTCGACTTGGCCCGGGACTGGAATGTGCCCCTGGTCCGCATCATGTGCTTCCGCAAGGAAATGATTCTCTTTGGGGATCGGGGGGCCGAGGAGTGGGTGGTGACGCGCGGCGCCTGGACCAGGATGTTGCAACTGTTGGAACCGGCCGTGCAACTGGCCTCCGACCGGGGCCAGCAACTGGTTCTGGAGACCGGCAACAGCGGCATGATCAACTCCGCCGCCCTGGCCCGCCGCCTGCTGGACGAGATGGGCCGCCCGGAGGCGCTTCAAATCCTGTGGGACCCCTGCAACTGCCTCTATGCCGGTGAACCGGCCTGGCCGGACGGCTGCGAGGCGTTTGCCGACGGCGGCCTGGGCCACATCCACATCAAGGATGCAGTCGTGCGTCCCGCGCTGGGTTCGGTCAGTTGCCGGGCCCTGGGTACGGGGGACATGGCCCCCGCCCTGCCGGGCCTGGCGGAGTTTCTGCGCGCCAGCGGCTATGCCGGTTCCGTTTCCCTGGAGAGTGTCTACTGCCCGCTGGGCGGAACGTTTGCGGACGGGTTCCGGGAATCCGTGGGGACGCTCAGGGAACTGTTCGGCTGAAGTCGCCCATCCCGTTGACTACAAGACCGACTACCGCATCCTTCCCGACCCATCCCTTGCCTCGGAGCCCGCGGCGCAGTCATGGCTGACGGGACATGAATGACGCGGCGGGGGTCCTCCGATCGATGGCCGGACCGTTGTTGGAACCATCCCGTGACGCCGGTCCATGCAGCCCGGAGTCCCGTATCGCAGGACCAAGACGACAAGGTGGTCAGGCCACCGGCAGGCGGGCCGCCACGTCCAGCGCCAGGCCGTGATCCGGTTCGAACCGGGCTGGCCGACCAAACCACGCGGCCGCCCCAATCATGGCCGCATTGTCGGTGCACCAGGCCAGGGGCGGAATGCGCAGGGGCAAACCCAATCCGGCGAATCTTGTGAGTGCCTGTTCCCTAAGCAGGGCGTTGGCACTGACCCCGCCGCAGATGCCGATGCTGCGTGCGGTGTGAAGGAGGGCTGCGGCCTCCAGCCGGTCCAGCAACAGTTCCGCCACGCGGGCCTGGAAGGCCGCGGCCAGGTCGTTGACCACCTCCGGCGGTACCCCGTTGTTTGCCCCGTCGGGATCAAGGCCGGCCCGGCGGCACCGGTGCAACATGTCGGTCTTGAGGCCGGAGAAGCTGAAGTCCAGCGCATGCTCCGGATCGCGTCGCAGGGGGTAGGGCAGGTCGTGCGCAGCCGGATTGCCTTCACTGGCCGCCTGCTGAATGGCGGGACCGCCCGGCATCCCCAGGCCCAGGATGCGCGCCACCTTGTCGAAGGCCTCGCCCGCGGCGTCGTCCAAGGTTCCCCCCAGGCGTTTCCAGGAGCCGTGGCCATGCATCAGGATCAGCTCCGTGTGCCCGCCCGAGACGATTAGGGAGAGGTGGGGAAAGGCCAAATCGCGCCAGTCGCAGCCCACGGCCCGGTCCGTTTCCAACCACAGGCTGTAGAGATGCCCGACCAGGTGGTTGACTCCGATCAGGGGCAGACCCGTACCAAGACAGAACCCCTTGGCGGCGTTGACCCCGACCATCAGACTGCCGACCAGCCCGGGGCCGCAGGTCACGGCCACGGCATCCAGATCGGCCGGTTCTTCAATACCGGCATCGGCCAGCGCCCGCGTCACGACCGGATCAATGGCCAACACATGCTGCCGGCTTGCCAGTTCCGGGAACACGCCCCCGAAACGGGCGTGCAGCTCCACCTGGGATGCCACTTCGCTGGACAGGACGTGCTGCCCGTCCTCGACCACCGCCGCGGCCGTTTCGTCGCAACTGGTTTCGATGGCCAGAATGCGCATGCGGGACAACGAATGGGGGCTGCGAACCGCGCGTTATCGCAGGCTTGGTTTCAGGACTCGGCTTCGGCCTGGGTCACGCGGCGCTGGAAGCGTTGAATGACAGGGGCATTCTCGATTGTTGGCGGTTCCTCGCCGGCTTCCCGCATGCGCCGCAGGAGACGCTCCTTGAGCACGTCGCACGCGGCACGGTGCGACTCCTGTCCAATCAGGTTGGTCAGTTCGTACGGGTCGTACTCGAGGTCGTAGAGCTCGGACTCCACGTAGCGGTCGGAGCCCGACGCCTCTCCGCCTTTGAGCCCGGGTGCCTCGACGCAGTACTTCCAGCGCTTGGTCCGTATGGCCCGGGCCACCTGCGCCTCGCTGATCTGGATGAAGACCTCCTCGGGCCATCCCTCCCTCTGACCGGCCAACAGGGGCTGAATGCTGCGACCCTGCATGAGGGTGGGAACCGGCAGGCCGGCGGCGGTGAGCAGGGTCGGCGGCAGGTCGATCAGGCTGACCTGTTCGTCCACCCGCCCGCGGTTGCTGAAACCCGGTCCGGTCAGGAAGGTGGGAACACGCACCGAGGACTCATGGCAGGAACGCTTGTACTCCCCGTTGCGGGTTTTGAAGTGGCAGCCGTGGTCCGACGTGTAGAGGATGACGGTGTTGTCCAGCATGTCGAGGCTGAAGAGGGCGTCGCGCAGCCGGCCCAGGGCTTCGTCCAGGCGCTTCACCATGCCGTAGTAGCCGCCCAGGTGCTGCTGGCTGGAACCGCCCAGCGCCAGCAGGTCCGGCGGGGTCCAGCGGCCCGCATACCGTTCGCGGTAGCCGTGGGGCGGCGGATAGTCGTCCAGGTGGTTCTGGTGGTGTGGCTCGATGTAGGAAACGAACAGGAAGAACGGGTTGTCCTGATGCTCGTTGACGTAGCGGATAACGGCGTCGGTCTGGGCATCGACGCGATAGCCCGGCATCTTGACCGGCTGGTCGTCGCCGTCGTACATGACGCAGTCGTAGGCGTCCGACGTGAACTCCAGGGTGTTGGACGCCAGCCAGTAGTCGTATCCGAAGCGCCGGTCCGCGGGCACCGGTCCCCGGGATCCTGCATCCAGGTGCCACTTGCCGATGTAGCCGGTGTCGTAGCCGCCTTCCCGGAAGCAGTGGGCCAGGGTGCGCGCGTCCTCCGACAGAGGGATCCCATTGCGCCAGCATCCCGTTTCCGTGGCGTAGAGGCCGGTTTGGAGGCAGGACCGGGCCGGTCCGCAGACCGGCTGGCAGGTGGAGGTCTGCGCCAGGTGCGTGCCGCCCATGGCCATGGCATCGAAGTTGGGGGTCAAGTCCAGCGGGTTGCCATGCAGGCCCGACGTGTCCCAGCGCTGCTGGTCGGTAAAGAACACAATCACATTGGGCTGGGACATGCGGAGTACCTATTGCTGTTGGGTGGGCCAAGAACCGGGCCGGCCGACGCGACCGGCGGAGAGTACCGGCTCAGGCCGCCTTGTAGAACTCGGCATCGCAAACGGGGAAGCCCTGGCCGATCAGGGGTGCGCCGTGGCCGACCTCGAAACCCGGGATCAACGGGTGCTGGCCGGACTGGTTGAGGTTCACCCGGACGCCGTCCGCCATGAAGATCATGATGTGGGCCCGGCGCTGGCGCTCGGTCACGTTGGGCGGGGTGGCGTGGAAGTTGAGGCAGTGGTGGAACATGCAGCCGCCGGCCGGCAAATCGACCGAAAGGCCAATGGACGCCGGCTCGTCGCGCATCTTGACCCGGTCGGAGGGTTCGATGGTTTCGCCCCGGGCTTCGGCCGCCGCGATTGCCTCCATTTCGGCTGCGTAGGACTCCAGGCCGAACCGCGGGTCGCGATGGCTGGAAGGCACCACGTGCATGCTGCCGTTGGAGGGATCCACATCGTCCAGGGCCAGCCAGCAGGTCAGGATGTTGGGATCCATGAGCGGCCACAGGTAGAAGTCCTGATGGAAGTGGAAGTGGCCGTTGTCGTGCGGCGGCTTGGAGATGATCTGGTCGTGCCACAGGCGCAGGCGGTCGGTGCCCAGCAGGGCCTTGGCGGCTCCTGTGATCACGGGATGGTGCAGCAGGTTCAGGTAGGCGTCGTCCCGCTTCCACATGTTGATGTACTGGGTGATGGGCCGGTCGAATTCCTCGGTCTCGCCCGGCCGTCGGTGGCCGTACTTGAATTCGTGCTCGTCGTCGCGCCCGCCCCGATTCTCCTCGTCGATGACCTGGTCGAGCCGCCCGCGGTACAGATCGACCTCGTCCTGTTCAAGAACCGGTCCGAACCGCAGATAGCCCTTGTCCCTGAAGAAATCGATTTGTTCCTGGGTAACCATGGTGTTGTCCTTGCCTTGTGGCCTGTGTCGGGAAAGTAGTCGGAAGGGGGCCGTTCAGGCCGCGGACGCGGCCTGTGCCTGTCGGTTGCGTGTTTCCGTCAGGATGGCCGCAACCGTGTCCAGGGGCACCCTGTCGAGGCTGGTGAAGCGGACGCAGCTTTTGCCGCAGTTGAGTTTGCCGAAGGCCGCGCGGTGGCTGGCCAGCAGGTCGACATCGAGATAGAGGCTCATGTGGCGCTTCTGGGAGGCGAAGGCGCACAGGACCTGTCCGCCGGTCCGGTAGGTCGGCATGCCGTACTCCAGGTTCTCAACCACATCCTCGTCGATGGAGAGGACCAGGTCCCGCAGCCTCCGCAAGGCGTCCTGCCGCCTGGCCGGGCACTTGTCGATGTAGTCGGCGACGTCACTGGCTTCGATGTGCATGTGTTTGGTTGTCTGTGGATCGGGATGCGGCCGGCGCGTCCGACTCAGGCACGGTGCCGGTCCGGGATGTCGTCGTTCTCCGGCCGCGGTACCTGCGGCCAGTGGCCGTAGCGGTCTTCGCCCCGGCACAGGATGCCCTGCCGGTTCCACCCCTTTTTGGCCTCGACGTCCGGCGACACGAAGCGCATCGTGAGGCCGCAGCGGCGGTGCGGGGAGTTGTTGGGCTCCGAGCCGTGCAGCAGCCAGTCGGTGTGGAGGGACATCTGTCCGGCCCGCATGACCAGCGGGACCGGCTCCACGCCGAACCGGTCCACGTCGTGGACCGTCTGGTTCAGGACGTTGTTCTCCGCGGCGTCGCTTTCGCTGTAGGCGATCTGTCCCTGCAGATGGGTGGTCGGAACGACCTGCATGGCGCCGTTCGCGACGGTAGCGTCGTCGATCGCCAGCCAGACGGTCACGGTCTTGCTGGGGGTAAGCGGCCAGTAGGAGGCGTCCTGGTGCCAGGCCACGGCCTTGCCGTCGCCGGGCATCTTGCAGAAGTAGTGGGTGCCCCAGCAGATGAGGTCCTCGCCCAGCAGATCCTGCACGTAGTCGAGGATACGGGGCTCACAGACCAGATCCCACAGGGTGCGCAGCCGCGCGTGCCAGCCGTTGATGGAGTAGCTGTTCCAGCCGCGGGCGGCCGCCTCGGCCAGGCAGCGGTCGAAGAAATCCCGGTGGACCCGGATTTCCTCGTCCGAGAAGACATCCAGGGGCGACAGGAAGCCTTCCCGGTTGAAGCGTTCCACCTGTTCGCCGGTCAATGTGGCTGGGTTGTCGACTCCCAGCGGGAAGAAGCGCTTGACCCGATCCAGGTCGGGAAAGGCCTCGAGGATGGAGTCTTGTGTCGCGGCCATGGTCTGTTCGGAAACCTTTGGGTGAATTGTGCCAGCCATGCGGAGGGAATTCTAAAACCGTCCCGCTCAGGGCCTGTTCAGGGGTTGTGCTCGAGTGGACAGAATGGCCCAATCAACAGGTGTCTTCGCCAAAACTGCCTTCTGTGGAAACACTGACCTGGATGGTATCCGATAGCATTGGGCTCGGTGGCCCATGTGTTGGACGCATGCCTTGTGCAGCCTGAAGTCAGGTAATCCAGTAGGCACGGACATCGTATATCTCTGCAGGCAGGCGCACGGACGGAGCCGGAATCTGGCAAAGTCCGAGTCCACTGAACCAAAGGAACGATCCGAATATGCCCGAGGAGCTCTACTTGCAGGGCGACGACGGTTCGCTCGAGTCACTGGAACCCATGCCGTTCCGCGACGAAGAGGAACTGCAGTCCCTGATTGCAAGGTTTCCCGTCCTTTTGGGTGGTGAACAAATGCAGCCCGATGATCCTCGGCGTTGGTTGCTGGTCGGTCGGGAGATGGGGTTGCCGGAAGCTACCGCCGTCGGCGATCGGTGGTCGGTTGATCTTCTTTTTGTGGATCAGGATGGGATCCCAACCCTGGTGGAGGTAAAGCGTGGCGAGAACCCCGAGATTCGCCGGAAGGTTGTGGGTCAGATTCTGGAATATGCGGCCCACGCTCCTTGGACCTGGCCCGTCGAACGACTGCGCGATGAGTTGGAGGCAACGGCCGGACAGGTTGGCCAAGAACCGCTGGAGGCATTGAGCGCATTGCTCCGCTCGGACGGAGAGCCGGAAGCCGACGGGTTCTGGGAGCGGGTCGGCCTGAACCTGGATGCCCAGCGGCTCAGGCTGCTGTTGGTGGCCGACAACATTCCGGATTCCCTCAGGCGCGTCGCAGAGTTCCTCGATCATCACATGGCTAGGATCGAAGTGTTTGCCGTCGAAGTCAAGCAATATCGGAACAATGCCGGAAAGGTGTATTCCACCCGCGTCCATAGCGGCGGAGGTGCAAGTCCCACAGCGGTGACGCGCAGGCCGGCTTTGAACCGTGAATCTTTCCTTGAAGCATTTGACGAGCCGGGTTTGCGCGGGGCGGCTGCCAGACTCCTTGATGCCGGTACCGGGAATGCCACGCTATATTGGGGAACCAGTGGTGTCTCAATCCGCGTGCTTTGCCCTCGTCTCGAGGCACCATTCACGATTGGATGGCTGTATCCGCCTCGGACGACCAATTTCCGATACAAGACCCGCGACTTCACGTTCGGAGAGGAAATCATCCACTACCGTCCCGATCTCGATCAGGAAGTGAAGGATATCCTGGAGACATGGGTGAACCTCTTTGCAGGCGATCCGTTCACGGTGGATGCCTCAAGCAAGGGTCTCGCGGCTTGGTACGTGCCCTATGCGGAGGTCGTGCAATACATCGACTTGCTGGAAGGCCGCCTGTCCGAGGTGTTGGACAAGTTGCACTCCTTGGAGTAGAACACCACCCGTCCAGCCGTGTTGGATGAAACACGCTGCCGTACAACCGGGCCGGACTCGACTTTGTCTTGGATCGTTTGGGAATGGTGGCATCCGAGGCGGTCCAACATGATAGGTTCAAACTGATTGATCCATCCATTGGGCGGGACAGTATGCGGTGTTCGACGTCCCCAATCCGCTGTCGGGCCGCACTCCGGATTGGGGACTGAAGTTTCGGCAGGCAGCACCTCCTGCTGAATCAGGGTCATGCCGACTCGCCAGAGCGGCGACCATGTGCCTTTGGGAACGTTGACCGCGTTGCCAATGCCGGCCAATCGGCACTCCGCGCTCCGAATTCTTCGATTCGGCACGTTACTTGGGTGTATCCAATCCGTCCACTTGAGGGTGTGGCTTCCCGCCAGCGATCCAGTGTTTCTTGGCCAGCACATCGTATGCAAGGTTGATTTGTCGTTCGGAAAATCGACGTTTCCTGGGATACCAGTCGTGGATGTACCGCACCAGGCCGTCGTTCAGTTTGTCCGGATCCATTTCGAACGCCCAGTGGACAGATGCCAGAAGCTTCAATCCATTAGCTGTCTCGAATCCTTCTACCAAGTCCATCACCCTGTCGATTCTCTTGAGTGATTGGGACTGGTCCAACAGAAGCTGTCGAGCGTCTTGTCGAGCACCGGGAACAACCCAAATAGGGTCGTGCGGAGCATCACCCTTGTTCGAGCAACCCGTCACAAAGTGTCCGTTGATTCTCAGGAGAAGGTGCCTGAGTTTCTCCGCATAGGGTCCATACACATGCCTTGTGAACCGAAGGTTCATGCATTCTCCGCCTTCCTGAATGAAGTACATGAGTTTGTGCACACCAAGCAAGGTGACGAACGGATCCAGCAGCGATTCATTGAACCGGCTCATCAGTTCAACCACGATGGCTCCGGGAAGGGTCATGTCGGGTGCAGTAGCCGATGGATTGGAGCGATCGTCAACGGGACCGCCGCCGGGCTCGAAGACAACGATCTCCACCTGTTCCAGCCGACCCAATTCACTTTCAATCCGATGCCGGACCTCGTTCCAGTCCAAGCCACCAAGGCCGCTCCCGAGCGGAGGCACGGCGATGGAACGAATACCCAGTTGGTCAATCGTTGCAACCAAGTCCTCCAAACCTGCCTGGATGTCCTCCAATCGGCTCTTGCTTTTCCAGTGGCGTTTGGTGGGGAAGTTGATGATCCACCGAGGACCGGCCAGCTGATGGGTTTCCTGGACGAACATGCGGCCCGGTTCGACCTGATGCCACCTGCAGGCAGCCGCATAGGCCTTGAAGTTCGCCGGGTATGCGTTTTTGAACTGAAGTGCAATACCGCGCCCCATGACACCGACACAGTTCACGCTGTTGACGACCGCCTCAACATCTTCGGAGAGGATGTCACCGGTTTTGAACTGCAGCTTCATGGCATGTCTCCCTTCGCTCCGCTCCACAGAAATCCATCAGCCGCAATTGACCTAAGCCGATCGTGATGGACAATGTGGTAAATATTAACGCTGTCTATCATGCAATCATCTGCTTGAATTGAATATCAAATCCTTTTATAAGTATAATCATAGTATAATACAATCGAAATACGCCTTAAATGCTGTAACCGAGTGAAGCGCCTATGATCACTCCAAGATTCGTGTTGCTCTCCATAGGATGAGTTCACAGCGTTCCTACAGCTTCGGCCGGCTTGAACACTCGGTACCGTTCGCGGCACTGGGTACTGAACCGGCCGCGGCCCGCACCCGGCTTCCAAGCTCCCGAATGGTGCACTGCTTGCCAAACCGACATCCGCAGCGCGGCCACGGGCCGGCGTCAAACCTATAATCAAAGGGCAGATCTGCAGGGGGGACGGTTCCCCGCGGTAGGCAGTCCCAACTTCACTATCGGATCGAGATCAACATGAAAATCCAGTGGTACGCCCACGCCTGTTTCCGGCTGGAGACGGCGGACTTCAGTCTTGTGACGGATCCCTACACGCCCGAGAAGTCGGGATTCCTCCCCGTCACCGAACCCGCGGACCTCGTGGTCCGCAGTTCCCACGACGACTCGGCCCATGCCAACGCGGGCATGTTCCCGGGTGCCGACGTGATCACCATGACCCGGGTGCCGGGCGAGGGCAACGCGTGGCAGGACCTCCGCTTCCGCCCCATTCCGGCCCAGGAGAGCATGCTCCACAAGGTGGAGCCGAAGGACAACGCGCTGTTTAGGTTCCAGGCCGACGGCCTCGACATCGTGCACTTCGGCGACGTGGGCAATCCGGTCGAGCCCTGGCAGGTTGAACTGATGAAGGGTTGCGATATCGTCATGGTTCCCACCGGCGGCCCGCCCACCATTGAGCTGGCGGACCTGCACAGTGCCCTGGCGGCTATCAAGCCCCGCGTCACCATCCCGATGCACTACGAACTGCCGGGCTGCATCTTCCCGACCATGACGGAAGTCAATGTGTTCGCGGCCGGCTACCCCGAGGCGCGCATCCGGCGGTTCACGGAACCGGTGATTACGGTGACGCCGGCCGACCTGCCGGACGAACCGGAACTCTGGATCCTGTCGGCCACGCACACGTCCTCCTAACACCCGCGGCTCGTCCGGCCTTGTCGGACGGCTCGATCCCAACCCCTGTCCAAGGACCAATACCCATGAGCGACCGTAGAACCCGCTACGCCCTGGTTGGCACCGGCGGCCGGGGCATGATGTACGTGGATGCCATTCATGGGGCCTTTCGGGACCATGCCGAGTTGGTCGGCATCTGTGATCTGAGCCCGACCCGCATGCAGGTCTACAACGACGCGATTGCGGACCGGTGGGACGGCGCGCCCGTTCCTGCCTATACGGACGACCGCTTCGATGCCATGGTGGCGGAGACCAAACCCGACACGATCATCGTGACCACCATGGACAGCACGCATCACCAGTACATCATCCGCGCCATGGATCTGGGTTGCGACGCCATCTCCGAAAAGCCCATGACCACCGATGCGGAAAAGGCCCAGGCGATCGTCGACGCGATCAACCGGACCGGCCGCAACCTGCGGGTTACTTTCAACTACCGCTATGCCCCCATGGCCACGCGGGTCCGCGAACTGGTCATGGACGGCGCGGTCGGCAAGCCCCTGCACGTGGACTTCAGTTGGGTGCTGGACACGAGCCACGGCGCGGACTACTTCCGCCGCTGGCATCGGGAAAAGGACAAGTCGGGCGGCCTGCTGGTGCACAAGGCAACCCACCACTTCGACTTGGTGAACTGGTGGATTGCCTCGTTTCCCGACGAGGTGTACGCCATGGGGCAGCTGGGGTTCTACGGCCGCGAGAACGCCCTGGCCAGGGGCGAAGCCTACACCTACGACCGCTACACGGGCTCCGAGGCGGCGGAGGGCGATCCCTTTGCCCTGCGCCTTGACCAGGACGAACGCCTCGAGCGCCTCTACATGAACGCCGAGGCGGACTCCGGCTATGTCCGCGACCGGAACGTCTTCGGCGACGGCATCTCGGCGGAGGATGTCATGAGCGTCACGGCCCGGTACCGCAACGGCGTCCTGCTCACCTACTCGCTGCTGGCCTTCTGTCCCTGGGAGGGCTACCGGGTGGCCATCACCGGGGATCGGGGCCGTGTGGAAATGGATGTCTGCGAAACCATTGGCCGGACCTTCGTGCAGGGCGCGGAGGAGACGATGGAACAGATGGCGCAGGCCCGATCCGACTTCGCCGTGAGGGAAATCCGCCACTATCCGATGTTCGGCATCCCCAGGCAGGTTGACTGGGTGGAGGGTGAAGGTGGACACGGCGGCGGCGATCCCGTGATGCTGGAGCAGATCTTCCTCCCCGAACCTCCCGCTGATCCCTTCCATCGCAGTGCCAGCCATGTTGACGGTGCCGCCTCAATCCTGTTGGGGATTGCCGCCAACCAGTCGATTGCCACGGGTAAGGCGGTGCGCACCGCGGATCTCGTGACCCTCTAACCTCAACCCGTGCCGGCCTGCCGGCCAACTTACGGAACCAACCAATGACCCTGCCGTTGACCGAACTGCAGCCCGACCGCTATTTCGATCCCGACCGGCGCGCCACGGCCCTGGCCCTCTACGAGACCGTGCGCGATCTGCCGTTGATCTGTCCCCACGGCCATGTGGACCCGGCCCTGTTTGCCGATCCGGATGCCCGTTTCCCCGATCCGGCGGAGCTGTTGGTGATTCCGGACCACTACGTCTTCCGCATGCTTTACTCCCAGGGCGTGTCGATGGAGGCGATGGGCATTCCCCGCGTCGACGGCGGCGCGGTCGAGGGGGATCCCCGGCGCATTTGGCAGGTCTTCGCAGACCACTACCACCTGTTTCAGGGCACCCCGACCGGCATGTGGCTCAACCAGGAACTGGTGCAGATTTTCGGCGTGCCGGAGAAGCTGAGTGCCGCCTCGGCCCAAACAATCTACGACCAGCTCGAGGATGCCCTGACGCGGCCCGAGTTCTCGCCGCGGGCGCTGTTCGAGCGGTTCAACATCGAAGTCCTGGCCACGACCGATCCGGCCCAGTCCACCCTGGAGCACCACAAGGCCCTGGGGGCTTCAGACTGGCAGGGACGGGTGATTCCCACCTTCCGCCCGGACCAGGTGGTCAACCTGGACACGCCCGGCTGGCGTGGTCACATCAATGATCTTTCCGCCGCGGCGGGGATCGACATCACCGACTATGACTGCTTCATCGAGGCCCTGGAAAAGCAGCGCGTGCTCTTCCAAGAACTGGGTGCCACGGCGACGGACCACGCGGCCCTGGTACCACGTGTCGAGTCCTTGTCCCGGCAGGGGGCGGCGATGATCTTCGACCGGGCCCTGCGGCAGGGCGGCTCCGTGGACGACGCGCCGGCCTTCACGGCCCACATGCTGATGGAAATGGCGCGCATGAGTTCCGAGGACGGTCTCGTGATGCAGCTCCATCCCGGTTCGCTGCGCAACCACAACCGGTCCATTTTCGAGAACCACGGGCCGGACATGGGTGCGGACATCCCGATTGCGACCGAGTTCACGCGCAACCTGCAGCCGCTGCTCAACCGCTTCGGCAGTGAACCGGGCTTCCGGCTGATCGTCTTCATGTTGGACGAATCGACCCTCTCGCGGGAACTGGCACCCCTCGCGGGCCACTACCCGGCCATGCGTCTGGGGCCGCCGTGGTGGTTCTTCGACAGCTGGAACGGCATGATGCGCTTCCGAGAACTGGTCTCGGAGACCTGCGGTCTCTACAACACCGCGGGCTTCAACGATGACACGCGGGCCTATCCCTCCATCCCCATTCGGCACGACCTGGCCCGCCGCGTCGACGCCAACTGGATTGCCGGCCTGCTGGAGCGGCAGGTTATTGATGAAGAGGATGCCGCTCAGATGATGCGGACGGCGGCCTACGGCCTGGCGAAGGATGCCTACCGCCTGGGGAACGGATTGCCGGAGGTTTGAACCAAGGTCCTCAATAGGTGCTGTTCCTGTACGCACTCTGTAACTGTGACCGTGCCGTTCAACCTGCACAGTGGCGTGACATGGAGGCCGTACTTCAAAACACCATTTGCCTACGTCATGGCACGCCACAGACGGACTCTATAGCGTACGTCGGCGCCGCATAATGCAATGAACTTCACCGTAGGACTCGCCGGTAAGGGATTCCGGCGTCCGGTGATGGATGTCTTCTTCCAGTCCCAGTTTGCTGCTCCAATTCCCGTCCGGCAACTGTACGGCAACATGGGTCCAATTGCCCTGTTTTGAGTACAGCGCCACTTTCTGGAAGCCGGACTCATCATCGGCATCGGTGCAGGGTTCATAACCCAATCCTGTGAAGACCTCAACCAGGCTCTGGATGAGGGGCGTGCGGCTGGCATGATCCGGCCAATAGTACCCACTTTCTTCCAAGTGAGACCACCAACGGTCAGTTTCACCGGCCGCGTAAGCAACGCAATTGTAGTCGTAGTCCGATTCGCTGGTAACCGCGTATCCTTCATGTTCCAGTCGGGAAAACTGTTCCTCAATCCACATCGCCAAGTGGCCCGTGCCCCTGCTGCCGCCCCCATTCAAGCCAGACAGCAGTCATTTCGCCCAATCGCCCCCGGCTTGCCGGTGGAACCGGGCTGGCCCCGGTGATTGAGGATAGGGCGACAAACCAGTGGTCGGGTTGGTGGGCCAAACGTTGCAGGATCCAAGGTACGGCTGGTTCTCCCAATGCAATAATGCCCTGGTAGGCAGGGTGCCGCGTCATCTGGGCAATGTCGACGCCACGGGGCCGTTCGCGCAACCACTCGTCGGCGAGACGTTCGAATGTTTCCCGGGATGGCGCCGTTTCACTCGGCGCCGCTTTCGGGGGCCGGTTGTCAAGGAGCGTTCGATGTTGCATCGTTGTCCGCCAAGTATCTGTTTCCATGGTCGAAAGGCTGGCAGCTTCCGAGACTGTAGCTCATCTGGTTTGGGCGCTATAGAGTTCTCAGCCGGTGTGTCAAGCCTGTTGCAGACCGGTAATCACAGGCCGATCCCCGTCAAATCCACACGGAAAAGTACATCTTGGGATCATTCCAAAAGTTGCCAGTCCGAAGTCCCTGACGGATCGCAGAACCGACCGGTCAACCAACTCCAGCGGTTCTCCCATCGCCAGCGTAACGTGAACTCCTCGTCGAGCCTAGGTTGAACCCGAGCCGGTCACGGGATGCCGGGTTCCCGCGACCGGCTTGCTACAGAAGCCTCATTCGTTCAACAGATGAGGCCAACCTTCCCATCGGGACCGTGCGCGATGGGCTCGTCGCCAATCCACCTTTCGTCCACAGGTTCCGATGCGGGTTGGTAACGGGTATCGGTGGACAGGCGGAAGCGGTCGGTATGGTTGTCCATGCTGGCGTGCATGGTGAACATGCTGAACACCAGCAGGTCGCCCGCTGCATAGTCCGTGGTCAGCCAGCGGCCGCCCAGTTCCTGTCGGGTCTCGAAGGCGTTGTTGTTGTAGGCTCCATTCTTGACCCAGTCCTGCCAGACCTTGGTCCCTTCTTCAATCTCGGCCGCATCGTCGTAGTTCGTGCAGTAGCGGTCAACATCCAGTGTGCCGTAGGTGGACTTGACGTGATCAAGATGACTGGAGCCTTCCAACACTATTAGGCCACCCATCTCGGTGGGGATATCACCCAAGGGTGTCCAGCTGGTACAGAGGCGATGGGAACCTCGGCCCATGAACACGATGTCGCAATGGGGATTGGAGGCTGTTTCCTGGCTGTCCGTCTTGGCCCGATGCCAAGTGAAGTCGAAAGCCCGTACCTTTTCCTCGAAAAGCATCCGGTAGAAATCAATCATCCGACCGTCGTACAGGACGTTCCGCAACGCCTGATTGCGCTTGGTCGATTTCTGAAGTTCGGGTTCGCCATAGGGATTGGCGGCCTCGCCCCGGTATTGCTCGCTGATCACGCCGTCCATCAACGGTTGATCCGGGTCCAGGTAGCCCAAGTCATGAAACAGCTGTAACTCCCCGCGCCGGGCCTCCAGCACCAGTTCCCGGTCCAGATAGCCGGGCAGGTACAGATACCCGTCCTCCGCCAACCGCCTCCGCAGCGCCGGACCGTTCTCGGCGATGTCCGCCGATACCCGGAGGGGCCCAAAGGTCTCGTCCGTTGTTTCCAGGGGTACGCCCCGGTGATACCTGGCTTCGGTCAACATTCTTGTCCTCCTTGCTTACGGGATGAACGCTGCAGGGCACAACATGGGCCTGCCTCGACAAGTTGATGACTGCACACCGCCCGCGCGACGGAAGATCGCCGGAGTGGGCGGGCGCTGCCGCTCGTTGTTGTCGTCAGGGTTTCTGGCCCCGAGTTACCCGGATCCCGACTTCCATCATGATAAGGGTCCGTGTCACCGCGCTTGCGATTCGTGCGATTGGGCTCAAGCAGGTGGAACACCCAGTTCCGGTGCAAGCCGACATCGGCCAGGTAGTGGAGGATTCAAGCCCTGGCAGTGTTGGCGGGGCCTGGACTGCAAGCCGAAGGTGGTGAACCCGCCTTTGGGCCTCTTGCCGTGGTCCAGTTCCGCGTCCGTGCCTGGTACCTCCATCGCGGGTGCTTGGACACCTCCCAATCTAGCCCTTGACTCCGTAGGTCACGATGCCCTGAATGAAATACTTCTGTGAGAAGAAGAAAAGAAGCAGGACCGGCATCATCACAAACAGGGAAGCCGCCATCAAGAGGTTCCAGCGCTGGATGCCGTAGCCTCCGTATCCCTGCAGAATCCGCAGCCCCAGCGACAGCGTGTAGTTGGACACGCTGTTGAGATAAATCAGGGGTCCGATGAAATCGTTCCAGTGCGCCAGGAAGGAGAAGATGGCCGCGGTCGCCAGTGCCGGGCCCGACAGGGGCAGAATGATGCGGGCGTAAAGCCACAGGGTGCCGCAGCCATCGATGCGGGCGGCATCGTCCAGCTCCAGCGGGATGGTCATCATGAATTGGCGGAACAGGAAGATGTAGAAGGCACCCCCGCCCAGGTAGAAGGGAACAATCAGGGGCAGGAGCGAATCGATCCAGCCCAGAACCTTCATCAGCACGAACACCGGCACCAGCGTCACCTGGTAGGGCAGCATCATGGTGGCCAACACGATCAGAAACAGATAGTCCCGGCCCCACCAGCGGAGACGGGCAAAGCTGAACCCCACCAGGCTGGCCGACAGCAACTGGCCGATCACCGCCGTGCCGGTGATGACAATCGTGTTCTTGAAGAAGATCCCGAAGGGGGCGTAATCCTGTGTGAACGCCTCGACGAAATTGCCCCACAGCACCGGCTGCGGTATCCACTCCGGGGGAAACTTCATGACATCCCCGGCCTCCTTCAGTGCCGTGGAGACCATCCAGGCAAAGGGCACGAGGAACAGAAAGGCACCCAGGGACAGCAGCACATACAACCCTGTCTGAGAAAGCAGCCGGCCTGCCCTGGGCCCGAAGCTTGCCGGGTTTCTGACCGCTGTATTGATCCCCGTGGCCATGCCGATCTACCTGCCTTTGATCTCACCCTCGTAAAAGACCCACACGGAAGAGGAACGAATGACAAAGAGGGTCGCGACCAGGATGTACGCAAAGAGAATCCAGGCCAGGGCGGAGGCATAGCCCATCTTCAGCCATTGAAACGCATTGTTGTACAGGTGCAGCATGAAGAAATGGGTCGATTGCTTGGGGCCGCCGGCGGTCATGATGAAAGCCTGCGTGAAGGTCTGCAGCGCCGCAATCAGCCCGATGATCAGGTTGAACAGAATCACGGGCGAGATCATGGGCACCGTGACGTGCCAGAAACGTCGCACGGCGTTGGATCCGTCCATCTCGGCCGCCTCGTACAGGGCCTGGGGCACACCCTGCAGGCCTGCGATGAAGATGACCATGCTGCCGCCCACGCTCCACAGGCTCATGATGATCAGGGCCGGCAGGGCCCAGGTGGGGCTGAGCAGCCAGCTGGGGCCATCGATGCCCACCAGGCCGAGCAGCCAATTGGCCAGGCCAAAGTCGGAATTGAAGATCCATTGCCACAACAGGGCCACGGCCACGCCGGACACTACCGAAGGCAGGAAGTAGATGGTGCGCCACAACGCGATGTATCGGATCTTCTGGTTGAGCATCACGGCCATGAGGAAGCCCGTCACCAGATGCAGCGGAACCGCCACAATGGCGTAGAGCGTCGTGACGCGCAGCGAGTTGTAGAAAAACTTGTCCTCCTGGAACATGACCCGGAAGTTGTCCAGTCCCACCCAGACCGGGGGCCGGATCAGCGGATATTCCGTCAGGCTGTAGTAGATGGACCAAAGCATGGGTCCCAACGTGAAGATCAGGAATCCCAGGATCCACGGGGAGGCACAAAGCCAGCCGGCCGCATGCGGCCGGATCTGTCGCCACAACTTGCTCCGGTGCATACGGGTCTCAGGTTCTAGGCAGAGTGGGTTTCACCCTGCCGGGAAAGCGGACCGTCCGGTCTCGGAGGCATGAACGCCTCCGGATCCGTCCACCCGGAGGGTGCCGAGGAGATCCGGATCGGGTCTGGCCGGTGAATCGATCCATGTTGCTTCGGACAGCAGGGGGTGCTCGGCAGATCGGACCGGACACACCCCCTGCGACGTCGAATCACATGACAGGCAATGAGGCTCGGGATCAGAACAGGGAGTTGACGCTGTCCGCCATGTTCGCGAGCCCTTCCTCGACACTGACGCGCCCCTCGAAGATCTCGGTCTGCCACTCCGTGGTTGGCTGCATCATTTCGCCCCAGGTGACGATGTCGTGGGTGGGCAGGGCCGATGTCCACTCCTGCATCTCGAAGGCGGCCCGTCGATTGGCAGGCCCCAGTTCCGGGTCGTAGTACAGCTCGGCCGAATCGTGGCGCACAGGCGCCAGCACGTTCGCCCGCGCCAGCTTGTCCTGCGAGTCCTTGGACAGCAGGTGCGTCATCAGGTTCCAGGCCGGTCCCTCGGCCGGTGTGTTGTTGTTGATGACGACGCCCACGATGTTGGTGGTGCCGCCCCGTTCGCCCGTCTGCGGGGAGAAGGGCAGCAGGGTGATGTTGTAGCTGAAGTCCTTCAACTGCTCGTTCAGGAAGGACATTTCCCAGTTGCCGGAAGGATACAGGGCGATTTTGCCGGACTGGAACAGGCTGTTGGCCCCCTCGGCCTGCAGGGCTTCCGGACTCGGTGAAATGCCATCCTCACGGCGCAGGTTCACCAAATAGTTCCAGGCCTCGATGGATTCGGGGGCATCAATGATGCATTCCGAATTGTCGTCATTCAGGAAGTCCCCGCCATTTGCGCGCACAAAGTTCAGCCAGCCGGTCTCAATGCCGCCCGTGGAGTGGAGGCCCCACATCGCGACACCGTCATCGTCTTCCTCGTGCAGGGCCAGGCCGTATTCGCGGAAGCGGTTCCAGTCCATTTCATCTTCAATGTCCGCCGGCAGCGCCAACCCCTTGCTGTCGATGTAGTCCTCGTTGTAGTAGAGCACAATGGAGGTGTACATGTAGGGCATGCCGAACTGCCTGCCCTTGTAGTTGTAGAAGTCGACAGCGCCCTGCCAGGAGTTGGCAATGTTGTCCTGCATGGCGTCGTCGGCAGCCGCCAGCTCGGTCATGTCATACAGAACCTCCCGGTGCGCCCAGGACCAGTAGTTGACGTTGTTCATGAAGAACAAGTCGGGGCCGGCACCCCCGGCAATCGATGTCTGTACCTTGGTCCAGTAGTCCGACGGGGCTTCCACGGAGACGGTGACGTTGGGATGCGCCTCCATGAAGGTATCGCCCATCTCTATGAGGGACGGCACGGGACTGGGCCACCATACCCACACACTCAATTCGGCGGACTCCGCGGCCCCTTCGGCTGTTCCACCCGTAGGCATGTCGCATGCGGCAAGGATGCCAACCGCACCCAGACCGGCAGCGGTCCTTAGGAAATTTCGGCGTGAGAGAGAATACGTCATGATGATCGACTCCGGCTTGAAACGGCTTACAGTCTGAATTTGAAGTGACCGTAGCAGTATTGCGCCCTGCTGTCAATTGGAGAAATTGGAGGGCGTTGTTTCAGGTTGTCGGTAACGGCCAAATCAACATTGCGAATTTCACCGGACAGGATCCATTTTTTGTTTGATGTTTCGGTACGCCAATACGCGATGCGCCGGCGTCCGTGGTTTTTCGTCTGGCAAACCAGCTTCGGGTGGTGCCTCCTCCTGCCATCCGGGGGCAATCCTGACGGCGGGATAACGGTACCCGGGTGCAGGCCTTGCGGGAAAACTTGGACACGCCCTCCTCCTTCCTGAAGGCTTCCTGCCCCTCCGCTTCCACGTCACCGAGGCCGGATCCCCGTCGGCCCCCTGACCGAAGTCCGGCCGGGACGGCCAAGGTCCCAAACTGTATCCGGTACCGGAAATGGATTGGTTCCGTGCACAGCTGGACCAGCCTGACGCCGTGTCTCACAAGCCCACAAAGAGCGCGTCTGTGCTGATTGCAGAGGGATTCGCCGCTGGATACAATCAACCCATATTCGATTCGCTCGTGCCCTTGCCGACACGGGTGGGACCATCCCGAACACTGAAGGGGAGTACCGCCATGAACGCCAGCCAGTTAAGCCGACGGAAATTCCTGACCCTGACGGGGGTAGCGGGCGGTGCTGCGATGCTGGCCGCCTGCAGTCCCCCAACCCCTGCCGGCGAGCAACCCGCGGCCTCCGTCGGCGAAGCGGCTGGAGCTCCGGACACCGAGCCCGTCACGATCGTGGCCAAGGCGTGGCCCGGCAGCCCCTTTGAAACTGAATCGATCCAGGCAGCCATCGACAGATTCCGGGAGGAGTACCCCCACTACACCGTCGACTGGCAGACCGAACCACAGGCCTATGGGCAGAAGGTGCTGACCCAGATCGCCGCCGGCACGCCGCCCGACACGATGTACGCCGGCTCGGCCGATTTCTTCAGCTGGGTCATCCAAGGCGTGCTGCTCGACATCACGGCCTACGTGGACGCCCATGAGGGCTTCAGCCAGCCCACGTACTGGACGCACTACGAGGAAGAGCTCAAGCGCTGCACTTGGGAAGGCCACTGGTACGGCCTGGGTTCCTGCTGGGTCTGCCCCCATCTGTACACCAATCTGGACGCGTTTGAGGCGGCGGGGATCGAACCGCCCAGCAACCATCCCGGCGAGGCCTGGACCTGGGATGAATTCCTGACCGTGGCCACGGCCCTGACCCTTGACGGGAACGGCAACCATCCCGGCGACTCCGGTTTCGATCCGGACGACATCCAGCAGCACGGCGTGCAGTGGCCCACCTGGTTCATTCCGCTGCACGCGGCGGTCGGCAGCAATGGCGGGCAATACACGGCCCCCGCCCCCGACGGGCGCATCCTGTTCGATTCGTCCGAGGCGATGGAGGCCATTCAGCAGGTGGCGGATCTGGTCAACGTGCACCAGGTGGCCCCGCACGGTGCCTTCTTCTCCGAGATTGGCATGAACAACCTGGAAGCCTTGGGGTCCGGCCGGCTGGCCATGATCGCGGACGGTTCCTGGAACGTTCTTCGCATCCAGCCCCTGGATTTCAATTTCGGTACCGGCGTGCTGCCGTACATGCAGACCCCCTACACGGACATCCAGGCCCACAATCAGGTCATGGCGGCCGGGGGCCGGCAACCCGAAGCCACCTGGGAATTCGTGGCCTTCCTGTCTGGCGATTTCTATCAGAAGACCATGTGCGCGGGAGGCCTCTGGCTGCCGACCCACACCAGTCTGGCCACGCCGGAAGGCATCGCCTCCTGGCTCAACGACGATGTGCACCCGCCGGGCTACGAAACGATCGCCCTCGACTATGTCAATGCGTACGGCCGGACCATGTACATGGGACCGGGCTTCAACGAAGCCAACCAAATCGTCGCCAGCGCCCTTGATGCCGTCTGGATTGGCGACGCGCAGGCAACCGACGTGGTGCCCGGATCTGTGCAGGAAGCCAACCAGGTCATTGAGGACTGGAAAAACCGGTCGTAGGCCCTGGCCTGCACGGAAGCCGGGAAGCGCCAGCGGTCCGGTCGTCCCATGATGGCCCATCTCAGGGGAGCGCGCCGACCTGCGCGGCATGCTCCCCATATCCGCCGGGAGGCGGTTTGGGGCCTCGTTTTTGTATCTCCCATCCTGCTGGGCACGGTTCTCTGGTTCATCGTGCCCATGGTGGCCGCGGTGTACATCAGTCTGACGGACTGGACACTGTTGCGACCGCCGACTCTAGTCGGCCTTGACAACTTCATCTCGCTGTTTCGGGACCGGCTCGTCGGACAGTCCCTGAAGGTCACCGTGATATTCACAGTGGCCGCGGTGCCCCTGAACCTGCTCGTCGCCTTTGCCGCGGCCCTGCTGCTGAACTTCAGCCGCTCCCGGACGATGTATGTCATACGCGTCCTGTACTACCTGCCCGCCCTGGTGCCGCCCGTGGCCAATGCCGTGCTCTGGTCCTGGCTGCTCAATTCCGAGTATGGGCTGATCAACTGGCTGCTGCGCACGATGGGCCTGCCCAAGGTCCTCTGGCTCCAGGACCCCGACATCGCGCTGCCGGCCCTGATCCTGATGTCCCTGTGGGGCTTCGGCGCCACCATGATCATCTTCCTGGCCGGGCTGCAGGGCATTCCGCCGGAACTCTACGAGGCGGCCAAAATCGACGGCGCCGGTTCGCGACACCGGCTGTTCCGCATCACGATTCCCCTGATGACCCCGGTCATCTTCTTCAACTTCGTGATCAACATGATTGCCTCGTTTCAGGTGTTCACCGCCGGGTACCTCATCACTGCCGGCGGCCCCAACAACTCCACCCTCTTCTACGTGCTGCACCTCTACCGCAACGCCTTCGAGTACCTCAAAATGGGCTATGCCTCCGCCATGGCCTGGGTGCTGTTCTTCATCATTCTGGCCCTGACCCTCGTGGTCTTCCGCTACTTCGGGCGGGACGTGTACTACCTGGGCTCGTGAGAGGACGGACATGAGTACCCGCACGATGCCCGCCGGCGCCTCCCTGCGCCGCCAGGCCCAGATCCACCGCATCTGGCTGTATGCCGTCCTCGTGCTGGGTGCCGTCGTGCTGACCACCCCCTTCCTGTGGATGACCACGAGCTCCCTGAAGGACGAGGCCCATATCTGGCTCTACCCGCCCCAGTGGATCCCGAACCCCCTGCATTGGCAGAACTACACGCGCGCGATGCAGGAGCATCCCTTTCATCTGTTCTTCCGCAACACCCTCATCCTGGTTGTCGTGGGCGAGATCGCCACCGTGGGCAGCGCGTCCATCTGCGGGTACGGGTTCGCCAAATTCCGTTTTCCGGGACGCGAGCTGCTGTTTGGTTTCGCCCTGGCGACACTGATGCTGCCGCAGATAGTGCTGCTGATCCCGCAATTCATCATCTTTCGCTACCTGGGCTGGATTGACACCTATTGGCCGCTGCTGGTCCCGCTCTTCTTTGGCGGGAACGCCTTCTTCGTCTTCCTCTTCCGGCAGTTCTTCCGCACCATTCCCAATGAACTGTGCGAAGCCGCCAAGATGGACGGCTGCTCCGAACTGGGCATTTACGGGCGCATCGTCCTGCCCCTGTCCAAACCGGTGCTGACCACGGCGGTCATCTTCACCTTCGTGGGCACGTGGAACGACTTCATAGGTCCGCTCATCTACATCAACACCCCCGCCAAGAAGACACTGGCGCTGGGCCTGGCCCATTTCAAGGGATACTACGGTACCCAGTGGCACCTGCTGATGGCGGCATCGGTGGTGGTCACGATCCCTGTGTTGATCGTGTTCTTCGCTGCCCAGCGCTACTTTGTCCAGGGCATCGCCTTCAGCGGTCTCAAGGGCTGACAGGCACCTTCCGACCCGGCTGGCCCGGATCCGAAGAATTCACAAATTTGCGCACCAAGTCGGGGCAGTGGTTGGAAGGGACACCATCCATGCCCGACGGCAGGACTCGGTCGTACACCGCATCCGCTGTGGGAGTTCGTTTGCCGTCATCCGGGTCGAGGGTCCGTCGCAGTCCAATCAAAGGGGCTTATATCGGTGAGTTGACAACCGATACGCAATCCGGCCCTGGTGGACCGGACCGCACAGGCGTGGGTGGACCTCGCCTGTCGTGTTCGCGGGTCGTCGAGGTCCCCAACGGGATCGCCTCTCGCCGCGCAGAAGCCCCTGCCCCGCGGGCCTGTCCGGTCATGGGAAGTCCCCTGGCCAGAATGTTAATGGCTGCGTTGTGGTCTGCGTTCGCAGTGTGCCCACAATCCATGCACTGGAATTTTGCCTGTGCCTTGCGATTCTCCTTGCTGATGTGTCCGCAGACCGCGCAGGTCTGCGAGGTGTAGGCCGGGTCCACCTTCACTACTTGGCCAGCCTTGTAGTCCAGGTTGCGCTCCAACTGCCCCCAGCCGGAGGCCAATATCTCCCGGTTGAGTCCGGCCTTTTGCTTCACGTTTGTGCCAGGGTTTTCCTCCGTGCCCTTGGCGCTTTTGGTCATGCCCTGCGTGTTCAGGTTCTCAATCACCACTGTGTGCGCCGTGTCGGCCAGTTGGCGGCTGTGCTGGTGGGCGGCGTTCTCGCGCCGTCGCTTCTTCTTGCGCTGCAACTTGCGTAGTTGACCACAGATGCGCCGGCCGCGGTTGGACATGGGTTGGCCGCTCTGTCGGGAACGCTCCCGCGCCTTGGCTGCCTTGCGCTGCTTGCGCTTGATGTTGGCGTCCAGGTTGGCTGTGTCAGGCTGTTCATAGACCTCGCCCTCACTGTCCGTAGCCTGTCGGACATTTCGGTCCACGCCCAACTCGCCGTCCCCGGCGGCCGGTTTCAAACGCGCTGTCGGAACCGCGTAGGCAACGGTTGCATACCACTTCGGATGCCGATCCGTCCCTCCCTTCAACAGTCGCACGGTCTTGGGAGCGCATCCCCGGTACGGAAAATTGCGGCCGCGATCCAGCCGGACCCATCCCATCCGGGGCAGGCGCAACCGATCTCCGTCCATCCGCACATTGTCCGGAATGGTAAAGCCGTCGGGCTTGCGTCCCTGTCGGCCCTTCCGTCGCGGGAAATACTTGGGCTTGCCGTCGGACTTCCGCCGGGGCAGGAAATTGCCCTCCGCCTTGGCCTCGGCGTGCGCCTTGTGGAAACGCCGGTAGGCGGAATCCAGGTACTTCAGCACATGACGGACGGGGGCACTGGGCAGATCGCGCAGCCAAGACAGATCCTGATCCGCGTATACGGCGCCTTCGGGCGATGCCAGAAAAGCCTGGAACTCGCGGTCGTACTTCCCGCTGCGGATCATCGTGAACCGCTTGTACATGGTCTGCCAGGTGCGGCCGGGATCCACCAGCAGCGGCCGCTGCGCCTCCGGGAAGTCGGTCCACCGGCCGTAGCCCCGGGCCTTGCGGGCCATGCGGTAGCTCCAGTCGTTATAGGCCAGGAACAAATTCCAGACAAAACGGTTGGCACCCGCCGTTTGGGCACACATCTCCGCCTGCCCGCGATGGTCAAAACGCACCCGGTAGCGCTCGCTGCGGATCGCCATGGGTTTTGTTGTAGGATCGGGTTCAGCAGTTTGGGTTGGCACTTTCAACCTGCCTGTCAGGGAGTCGTGAAGTGTTCCACCACTCACGGCTTCCGCTATCCTACCACCCCAAAGGCAATCCTTCGGGATGGCCGCGTGGCGTCCGAGTACCAACGGGATTGTGAAACAGTGCCCCTGCCTGCCGTACGGTCTCGAGCCCCTGTTGTCAACTCATCTATATAAGCCCCCAATCAAACAGGGCCGCCACCATCGTGTCCGGTTGGTCGATCAAGTCCGCGAACACCTCGGGGGCGCGCTCCGGTGGGGCCACATGGGATATGAGCGGTTCGAGACGCAGTCGCTGCGCGGCCATAAGCCGGAAGACGACCTCGATGTTGCGTTCGATCGAATGCTTGTGAAACGGGTCCCGGTGCAGGGGATAGCGCCATTCATGGGCGCCCAGCAGATTCACGGAGCCTCCCCGCCACAGATGCACCCGATTGAGCAGAGGCGTGACATCCGTGTCCAGACTGCGGCGGGGCGAACCCAAAAGGACCACGTTGCCCTCTCCCTGCGACCCTGTGAGCTGTGAGGCCAGGAGTGCTCCCTCGGGGGTGCCCGACGCCTCAATGACCACATCCGGTTCCCGACCGGCCGTCGTCTCCAGAATGCGTGCCTTGACGTCGGGGAGGCTGGCATCGACGGAATCGGGCAGATCACAGGCCTCGGCCAACCGGAGGCGCGACGGCTTCATGTCCACCCCCACGGCGTGGGCACCGGCGATCCGACACAGCTGGGCGGTCAGGATGCCGACCAGACCCAGGCCCACGACCACTACCTGATCCCCCAGTTCCACCTGGCCCACGCGCAGCGCCGTCATGCCCACGGAGGCCATGCCCGCGAAGGGAACGTGCTGCAGCGGCACTTCCCGGGGAGCCTTGACGAACAGCCGTCGGGCACGGGCATGACTCCAGTGGGGCGTGTAGCTGAAGCCGACGTCGCCGACCCGGACGTTCCGGACATCGGAGCCGCAGGCCACCACCGTCCCGCACGCGCGGTTCCCGGTGTCGAAGGGGTAGGCCACTTTCTGCAGACCGGTCAGCTTGGCGGTTTCGGTGCCGGTGCTCACAAGACTGAACCGTGTTTGCAGCAGCACTTCGTCAGGCGCCAGGACAAACTCCATGGGTTCCGCGACCACCTGCACCCGACCCGGGCCGGCAAACTGGATTTTGGTGACTTCGGTGGGTGTCATGGCTGTTGGTTGTGCTGGGGGCAACAGGTCGGGTCAAGGCTCCAGGCCGTGAATCCTGCTGAACCGGCCGCGCAGAAAGGCGTAGGCATCCTCCTGTCCGGACACCTGCAGGCCCATGCGTTGAAACAACGGCAGATAGCCCGCCGCGAGGTTTTCCTGATCGGACATGAGGAATTGGAAAAGACGCTCCCGCATGTCGAGGCGCAGATCGGAGGTGCCGGCATCCTCGGCCAGATTGTGTAGCTCGTAGGGATCGCGGGACAGATGAAACAGGGATTCCGTGCCGTTGGTGAGGAACCACTTGTGGTCTCCGGCCCGCACCATGAAGTTGAAGCCCTGGCGGTTCCCAATCTCGGAGAACACGGCCTTGCGCACCGGCCCACCGGCCGATGCGGCCAGGGGAAGCAGGGACTCCCGGCTTGGGGTTGAGTGGTCGTCCCTGCCCGCGGCGTGGAGCACGGTGGCGTACAGGTCCAGCCAACTGACCGGAGTGGTGCATGTCTGCCGCGGTCGGATCCGCTCCGGCCAGTGCATCAACAGGGGAATGCGCGCGGATTCCTCATGGAAGTCGCCCTTGCCGTGTCGGCCGTGACTGCCCAGATACTCGCCGTGATCGGCGGCGAACAGAACCAGTGTGTTGGCCAGGTTGCCCCGTCGGTCCAGTGCCTGCAGCAGCGCGCCGACGCGATCGTCCAGGTGTGTGAGCTTCCCGAAATAGTTGGCCTGCATCCGCCGGATGTGGGCGTGATCATGGCCTTGGCCGGTTGTGGCCGGCACGTTGGGGGCCAAGGTCATGGCCTCGGGGTCGTACATGTCGCTGTACGGCCGCGGGGCGTCAAAGGGCGTGTGGGGACCCGGAAAGCTGACACACAGAAACATGGGCCGCTCCCGGGTGCAGGCCTCGATGTACCGCTCCGCCTGCCGAGCCACATAGCCGTCGATGTGCTCGTCGGGGGCCAGGGGGGAAGGCCGCACGACATGATGGTCGCCTCCGACGAACCGCTCGGCAATGTCGTCGATGTAGGGTTGGAGCTTCCCCTTCTCTTCCAGGAACCGGGTGTACTCGTTGCGGAGATAGGGACCCATGTACGGGGTGGGCAACTCCTGGGCCCAGTCCAGGCCCAGCGCGTCGTAGTAGTCCCCGTGGTCCCGATGATCTTCGCCCGCTTCCGGATTGAAGAGGTGGTACTTGCCGATCTTGGCCGTGGTGTAGCCCTGCTCCCTCAATGCGTGGAACAGCGTCACCCGGTCGGCCGGGAACTTGAGACCCGTGAAGTTGTTCCAGAAGCCGTGCCGGTGGGGAAACTGGCCGCTCACCAGGGAACACCGGGCGGGCATGCACACCGGAGAGGAGGCATAGGCGTTGTCAAAGCGCACCCCTTCACGCGCCAATCGGTCCAGATGGGGGGTGCGCACCGCGGCATCGCCGTAGCAGCCCATCATGCGCGGGTTCCACTGATCCGTGAGGATCAGGACTACATCGGGAAGCGGGGAGGGACCGGGCATGGATGGGAGGTTCCGCTGGTGATCGGGACTCGGGCTGGAATGAACACCCTCATCCCTTGGATCCCGTCAGGACCAGGCCCTGCACCAGTTGCCGCTGCGCCACGACATAGAGCAGGATCGGAGGCAGCGACGATACGATGGAGGCGGCCATCAGCAGATGGGTGGTGGGGTCCCCCGAGATGTCGGAACTGGCGGTCACGGCCAGGAAGCGGAGGCCGATGGAGACCGTGAGCTTGTCCGTGGACTGCAGGTAGATGAGCGGCTGCAGGAAATCCTCCCAGTCCGCCAGGAAGCCGAGGATCGTCAGCGCGATCAACGCGGAGCGGGACAGGGGCAGCAGAATCTGAAAGAAGATGCGCCAGTATCCCGCGCCATCAATGCGCGCCGCGTCGTCCATCTCCTTGGGCAGGTTGCGAAAGAACTGCCGCAGCAGAAATATGGCGAAGGCACTGCCTCCAAAATAGTTGGGCACAATCAGGGGCAGAAAGGTGTCCACCCATTTCAGCTTGTAGAACAGCACAAAGCGAGGAATGAGGCTGACGTGGATGGGCAGCATCAGGGTCGACAGCATCAGCAGAAACAGCACGTCCCGCCCGGGAAACCGGAACTTGGCGAAGCCGTAGGCCACCATCGAGGCTGTGAACAGCTGGCCGGCCAGCGACAGCACGGCGATGAAGAGGGTATTCCACATGAAGCGGCCCAGGGGCACGATGGTCCAGATCTCGGCATAGTTGCGCCACAACACCGGATCCGGGATCCACTCCGGTGGAAACAGCTCGAGTTGGTACGGATTTTTGAGGGAGCCGGACAGGGCCCAGACAAACGGTATGACAAAGAGAATCGATGCCCCGATGTAGACACCGTAGATGACGAGGGTACGCAGCGTGGCGCGCACGGCGGGGAGGGACGCGGACATGCCTGCGCGAGCGGGGCTCAATCCCCTCCGTAGTGCACCCAGCGGTTGGACCCCTGGATCTGCAGATAGGTGAACACAAGCAGAAACGCCACCAGCACCCAGGCCAGGGCCGACGCGTATCCCATCTGGAAGCTCTGAAACGCGCGTTCATAGAGATGCAGCACCAGGAAGTAGGTGGCATAGGCGGGTCCGCCGTTGGTGCTGACGAACGCGGCCGTGAAGGCCTGGAACGTGCCGATGATGGTCAGGACCAACACGAAGAATATGGCGGGGGTCAACAGGGGGATGGTGATGTGCAGCTGCTCGCGGAGCCAGGTGGCGCCATCCACCCGGGCCGCGTCGAGCAGCGATTCCGGGATGTCCTGCAGGGCCGACAGGAAGATGATGGCGCTGGTCCCCCCAATGGAGCCCCAGACGCCCAGCATCACGAGCGATGGCACGGCCCAATCCGGATCGCCCAGCCAGGACGGTCCCTCGATCCCAACCTGGTCCAGCATGTAGTTCAACAGGCCGTAGTGGGGGTTGAGGACCCAGGTCCATACCAGGATGGCGGCCACGCCCGGGGTGATCGAGGGAATGAAGAACAGGGTGCGGTAGACCACCCGGCCCCGAATTGACTGATTGAGGATGATGGCACAGGTCAGGGCCCCCACGATGGTCGGCGGCACCCGCAGCACCACGTAGTAGACGGTGACCTGGATGGATTTCCAGAACCGGGGATCGGTCGTGACCATGTATTGGTAGTTGTCCAGACCGATCCACCGCGCCGGACGCAGCACGTTGTAGTCGGTGAAGGAGAAGTAGACCGAGGCCAGCATGGGGCCGAACTGGAACACCAGGAAGCCCAGAATCCAAGGGGCGATGAAGAACAGCCCCCACCGGGCTTCGTACCAACCCAGCACCCCCAGCCGGAAAGGGCGGGAGATGCGGGTGGTCAAGGATTCCCGTGTCGGTGCGCCGTGCATGGTGCGATGGGACATGGTCCCCGATCGTCGGTCGTTGACTCGCCGTGGCCAGGCAGGTTGCTGCGCGCGGCCCCAGCCCCCGGGACCCTGCGGTCCCAGGGGCACCCGGGCCGGGAACCCTCTCCTCGACCGGGGGAGCCCTCCCCCGGTCAGGCCGATGGCATGTCGAGGATGTCCTGAATCTCCTTGTCCACGTTGTTGACGACGTCCGTCAGCGGTTCGGTGGCCAGCCAGGCCGCTTCCATGCCGCGTTGCAGCGTACTGAAGACATCGCTGGTGCGCCCATTGCCCGCCGTGGGGGCCGGGAGCGGCGGTTCATTGATCCACTGCCGCACGTAGAACTCGTACTGGTGACTGACCATGGCGTCCTCATGGAGCAGGGCTGCTTCCGTGGGCAGGGGAATGAAGCGGGCGTTCTGCACGCGCTTGATGCCCTCTTCCGTGGCCAAGGTGCCCTTCACCCATTCCCACGCGAGATCGTGATGACTGGAGGCTGCGGAGATGGCGGAGATGTCGCCCACCAGGCCTCCGCGCGGCACGTCGCCCATGTTGGGAATCAGGAAGGTGTCGAACTCGAAGTCCTGGACCATCTCGCGCAGGAACGATTCGCGGTAGCCGTTGTCGTTGGCCATCATGATTTTCTGTTCCGCGAAGGGTGGTTTCCAATCCCGCACGTCCGTGGGCTGCACCGTCGTCTTGTGTTCGTTGATCAGCGCATACAGCAGGTTCCAGAACTCCCAGGCTTCGTCCGAGTTGATCTGGGACTGCGTGCCGTCCTCGTTGAGCAGGTCGCCGCCCATGGAGCGGACGCCGACCATGTACCCTTCGAAGTTGGCCCGCACCCAGGATCCAAACACGTCGTTGTCCAGATCCGTAACCGTCTTGGCCACCTCGACATAATCGGACCAGGACCAACCCGGATCGTCCAGCACAATGCCCTGGTCGTTCAAGGCGGTCTTGTTGTAGAAGAGGTATTGGGAACTGGGATGGGCGCCGAAGGGAATGCCGTATTGGACGCCGTTGAAATTGAAGGTTTCCACCGTGCCCGGGATGAAGGTGTCGATGTAGGCCTGGTACCCGTCCCGGTCAATCAAACCGTCCAGTGCCAGAATGATGTCGTTGGCGGCCAGCTGCGTGAAGGCCGCGACGTTCACGACCCGGAACAGGTCCGCAGGATCTCCGGCCGCGATGCCCGACAGCATCTTCTGGGGAATCTCGTTGCTGGGCGCCAGCGTGAACTCCACCGACGCGCCGTCGTTCTGGGGGCTGAAGATCGTGGCCGAATAGTTTTCGAAATACTCCACCAATGCCGTCTGAGCGACCCACAATGCCTGCAGTACAACGGGTTCCGTTGTACCCGCCTCCATGTCGGTGCCGGATTCCGGCAGGGTACAGGCTGCCAACAGGGCCCCGCCTGACAATGCAGCGGTAACTGTTCAGATACCCCTACCCGCGCGCCCTGAGGCCGGGGCGGGGGGGTGGGGTGAGGGCGGGACGGGGTCCAGCCACGGCACCGGCGCCTCCGGGTCCAGCCGCAGGAGGTCGAGAAGGTTGTGCCCCTGCTTGCGGGCCGTCTCGATCAGGCCCCGCATGCGGGCGAAGCGCTCGGCCCC